>OLWX01001300.1_pt1 | contig 11951 bp, 5 predicted proteins | sample 1673541 | NCBI WGS metagenome assembly OLWX01 (sample SAMEA103958114, study PRJEB25191) | human gut metagenome | reverse complement strand
TTTCGACATACACAGACCAGCCGCTTACGACTATCTGAAAGTCATCATCAATCTCTGCAATATCATCCTGAGTGTCGATCAGCTCCTCCATTTCCGATACTGCTTCTTCTATCTCCCCCAGTCGGTATCTCTTATTCATCTGCCGCCTCCTTATATCTGCACCTGACAATAAAACGCATTGTTCCCTGTCCCGGCATTCAGCATTTCACTTCCGGTTTCTTCCATTACCGGGTATCTGATATCTATTCCCGGTATCTCAATAATGCCGATGATACTGCCTTCTTTAAGAATGGCTTTCTCCTCTTTACTAACGGTGGTTTGCTCTTTCTCAACCTCTGACCTTTCATCCTGCTTCTCCTCCAATGTCTGCTCAAATTCATTTATGAGCTGGTTCGTGTTTCTCTCTCCGGTTGTACACCAGAAAAAAGAGACTGCCATAATGGCAATCCCTGCTGTAATCAGTAGTCCTGCGACCACTTTCCTTATGCTCATAGAGTTTCACTCCTATCTTTTCCTGTTTCTGTCTGGCATATAGATTCCCTTATCCTCTGCAACAATACCCGCATTTTCTATTCTGTCCTCAGACTTTTCTTCGTCCGGTCCGCCAAGATCTGCATCCATAGCCTTTGCGTTCTCAAGGTCAAGCTGGGCATTTAATTCATACTGCCTTGCAAGTTTTTCTTCCAGTTCTGCACTATATGCAAACGGCTTATCATACTCCGCCTTTGAAGCCTCAAGGTCATTCTGGTACTGTTCAATCTTCTTTTCCAGAAAATCAACATTTTCATGAAGTCCGTTGAACAGGTTCTCCAGCTTTACCATACTTCCCACCGGACTTGTGGAAAGTTCTGCCTTGTATTCCGTCTTTCCACGAAGCACCATATAGTTGATACTGAGGAAATTCTTTTCCACCAAAAGCTCAAAGCCGTGGAACTTACCGACTGGAGTGGTTTCGCCTGTCTTACATTTGCTGATTGCTTCAAGCATTACGGTTCCACCATCCACTCGCTCTGTATAAGTTGCATTGCCTATGGTAATGGCAAAGTCCGGGTTATCAATCAATTCCTTATCCCTTGCCTTTATATCCTCCCTTACATTGGCAAGTTTTTCTGTCGCAGTTTTGATGAGTTTTGGATATTTGATCATAAAATTATCCTGCAATCCGTATCTCTGATTATCATACGACGCTTTTAAGAGCTTTAATCTCTGGACATCATTGTCAACCTCCATCTTTTCCCTGATTAAAGGGTTGCCTGTCGCAACCGCCTTAATCTCCGCATAAGAAAGTGTTGCCTCATCAATGTCCTCACAGCTTCGGCTCACTGCCTTGCTTGTCATAACCTGACTGATGAAACGCTGCTTGTTTTCCACAAGTGACCAGTTGTATGCATCAAAGGTTTGTTTTGTAACATATCGGTAGATTGCCACCTCATCGTTTTTATTTCCCTGTCGGATACCTCTGCCTTCCCTCTGTTCAATGGAAGAAGGCTTCCACGGGCAATCGACATGGTGCATTGCAACAAGGTGTGTCTGTACATTAACTCCGGTTCCGCACTTATCTGTCGAACCGATAAGGACTTTTTTCTTACCTGTCCTCATTTCCTTAAAGAGTGCATCCCTCTGTGCGTCTGTTTTTGCATCGTGAATAAATGCTATCTCCTCCGCAGGGATACCATATTGGATAAGTGACTCCTTCAGATAATCATAAATCGTAAAGTCCTTGTCCGGTCCCGGTGTTCCAATATCCGAAAAAATAAGCTGACAGCCTATATGACCATCAGCATTTCCTTTTACATATTCTTTCCAGACATTTTCCGCTACCTTATTGAGCTTTCCGTCCGGGTTGTTCGGTGCGTCCTTATCAATCAGTCTTGCGTCTGTTCCAAGAAGTCTTGCTTCGTGCGTAATCTTTAAGAAGTTGTCAACACTTGGATCAACACCCCCGCCCCTTATCCTTTCTGCCCTTACAACAAATTCTTCCATTACCTGCTTCACATACCAGTCCGGCTCCGACTCCACGATAATAGGCTTGCCACCACGAAGTGCAGGCACATCAAGGTCAAGCATGTCTGCGGTCTGCACATCTGCTACCTCACGGAAGATATTCATAAGCTCCGGCAGATTCGTAAACTTATTGAATCTGCTCTTAAAACGAAATCCGCTTCCCTCTACAGTAAGCTCCAGTGCTGTTGTCACTTCACCAAAGTTCGCTGCCCATGAATCAAAGTGATAAATTCCCATCTCTTCAAGTGCTGATTTCTGCAAGTAAAGCTGCATGACATACATCTCACACATGGTATTGGATATTGGCGTACCTGTCGCAAACACAATGCCTCTGCCATCATTTATCTCAGACAAATACTGGCATTTAAGCTGCATATCCGTTGACTTCTTCGCTCCACTGCTGCTGATACCTGACACATTATTCATCTTGGAAAAAATCGCAAGGTTCTTAAAATTGTGCGCTTCGTCAACCATGATAGAGTCCACACCAAGTTCCTCAAAGGTTATAAGGTCATCCTTCCTGCTCTCATCTGATAAGGATTTCAGCTGCTCCTCCAGCTTTTTCTTCTGGCTTTCCATCTGTTTTACAGTCCATCGCTCTCCATTACGTTCCTTCATCTCATCAATCGCATAGCTGATTTCATCTATCTGCTCGTTAAGCATTCTTTCCTTTCTCTCTGCGGAGATTGGGATTTTCTCAAACTGCGAGTGGGACATGATAATACAGTCATAGTCACCTGTTGCAATCCTTGATACAAACTGCTTTCTGCGGCTCTTTTCAAAATCACGCTCTGTGGCAACTAAGATATTTGCTGACGGATAAAGCCTTAAAAACTCTGATGCTGTCTGACCGATAAGCGGCTTTGGAACAACCATGATGGTCTTATTGGCAAGTCCGAGTCTCTTCTGCTCCATACAGGCAGCCATCATCTCAAAGGACTTTCCGGCACCAACACAGTGTGCCAGCAGGGTATTTCCTCCAAGAAGGATTCTTGCCACTGCATTTTTCTGGTGAGGCTTTAGCTCAATCGCCGGATTCATTCCCGGAAACTGTAAGTGGCTTCCGTCATATTCACGCAGACGGATGTTATTAAATGTCTCGTTGTAATACTCCACATACTTCTGTCTTCGCTCCGGCTCTGCAAACAGCCACTCCTTGAACTTCTCCTTGATCATGTTCTGCTTTTCCCTTGCAAGCATTGTCTCATTCTTATTGACTTCGTAATGATATTTGCCATCACCGTCATCAATCCTATCCCTTACTGTTACAGTTTTAAGATTCAGCGTATCCTCAAAAATAGAATAAGCATCCATGCGGCTTGTACCATAAGTCTTAGTAGCTGCCACTGAATGCTTATCCATGCTCTTATTCTCGATGAACCATTCCATGCTCATCTTATTTAAGTGTACCTGAATGCCTGTATTGTAAAACTGGCTTCTGACTGCCCTTGCTCTTCTTGGTGTATTGAGAAGCTCATAGATAAACTGCTCATAATCAAGCGACTCAATCCATGTCGTACCAATCTTTACATCAATATCCGAGGCTTCAATCCATTCCGGCTGCACCTTTTCAAGTGCTGCCACATTTCCTGCAAATCTTTCTGCCTGCGGATTGTCTGTATCAGCCGCCATAGCCTTTGCTACACGAAGTTTGTCTCTCACATTTCCCGAAAGATACTCGTCTGCTGTCTCCCAGCCGATGTCGGGATTGTTCTCGTTGTAGCGGTCTGGATTTAGGAAAACCAGTCCGTCCAGCTCTTCCACAAGGACTGCCCTTCTAAGCTCTGCTAATGCATCATCACTTAGCGTTATCTCATCCACTGTCTGTCCGGACTTTTCTGCAAGTTCTTCCTTTGCATTTGTAATATCCGGCTCATAGATAGAAAGCATATAGGCAAGATTTACATATCCAAATTCATTGACGGATACATTTAATGCTTCCACAGCGGTCTCCACTCTGTCTATGACTGTCTTTGCCTTAATCGTCTGCTTATAAAACATATCCGCTTTTTTCACCTCCCCATCTTCGTTTACTTCCTCAAGACTGCAAAGAAGTGGATAATCGCTGTCATCCCTGAATGCTATTCTGTTTGCTTTTGAAGTAATGGCTCCATACTGCTTTACGAAGGCATCATATTTTACATTAAGAAGTCTCTGCTTATCAGAAAGCTCCTCCTCGCTGCAGCCATCCATCTGGATATCAATCAGCTCTCTTGTTATCTGTCTGATTTCATCAAGGCTTCGGATTCGCTCCTCGGCAGTCTGTGATACTTCTTTTTTTACCATCTCGGAATTTTCCCTGTAATAGAGTTTTCCTTCAAAAAATGTGTAAGTGTAGTTTCTCACATCCGGATCAGCCGGGATAACTTCCTCCGTCTGCTCCGCCTCATCTGCCACTCTCTCAAAATCTGTCATCTGGGCTTTGATATTACCGATAGCCTTATTGAGAGTCTCATACATATTGAAGTTCTCATCATTATTCACACAGACTGTATATCTGCTGTCCTGTCCGTAAATCCTTGTGTCATATTCCATAGATCCAAGCATCATCTCCGGATGCTCTGCAAAATAAGAGTTGACTGCAATGCCATTCTCAGTTACACCAAGGTGTACCCAGTCAGGTTCAATATCAATCTTTCTCTCCCTCTTCTGCAAAAACAGGATATCTGCTGTCACTTCGGTTCCTGCATTATCTTTAAATGCAGTATTCGGAAGTCTTACTGCTCCCACAAGCTCTGCTCTTTCAGCCAGATACTTTCGGATAGTAGGATTTGCCTTATCAAGTGTTCCCTTTGTGGTGATTACTGCAACCATGCCTCCCGGTCTTACCTGATCAAGTGCTTTTGCCAGAAAATAATCGTGGATACGGAAGTTATACTTGTTGTACTTTGGATCAAATACCTTATAATCACCAAATGGCACATTTCCGACAACCACATCAAAGAAGTTATCCGGATATGTGGTATTCTCAAATCCTGTGATACTGATATTGGCATTCTGATAAAGCTGCTTTGCAATTCTTCCTGAAATGCTGTCAAGCTCCACCCCATACAGATTACTTCTCTGCATAGGTGCCGGCATACTTCCAAAGAAGTTACCGATACCCATAGATGGCTCTAATACATTGCCGCCTCTGAAACCAAACTGGACAAGTGCCGAATTTATGCACATGGCAATCTCCGGTGAAGTGTAAAAGGCATTGTTTACTGTTGACCTAGCTGCAGCATACTCTTCATCCGATAACATCTCTTTGAGTTCTTTGTACTCTTTGCTCCAGCCTGCGTTTTCCTCGTCAAATGCCTGTGACAGTCCGCCCCATCCGACAAACTTCGACAGAACTTTCTGCTCCTCCGGTGTGGCAATCCTGTTTTCTGATTCAATCTGCTTTAAAGTACGGATTGCATCCATATTCCACTGGTATCTGGTCTTAGCTCCACCTTTTTCCATTTCCCAGAGATTATAGTGGAAGTTGTGCTTCGTCTGCCTGTCAACATTCTTCTCATTTTCAAGACTTTCTACTTGCTGTACTGGTTCCTGCTTTGGTGTAAAATCTACAGTTTCCTGTGATTCTGTATCAGCCTGAATATCATCCACAGATACTGATACTGCATCATCTGAAACCACATGTCCATTCTCATCAATCTTGGTTTCCCAGCCATTCGCTATTGCTCTTTCCCTGGTTTCAAGACGATTGGCTTTTACACTATCCTCGATATCAAAGAATCTCTTATAGACCGGATTCATCTTATCCCTGTCAGCCTTCTGCTTTGTCTCCTGATAATACTTCTTCTGGTCTTCTCCGCAGTAAAATGGCTGTTTTACCATATAAGATAAGATTTCATATAACTCACGCCAATCGAGAGCACCTTCTTTACGCACACCATTCCTGTTCTTATAGCTGATCTTCACATATCCGCTTCTGATTGAGTACTCCACAAGACCATACTTATTGTTGGAATATGCCTTTCTTTCTGCATTATCTGTCCCTAATGCAATATCCCTGATAAGGTCAAGTTTATTGGGCATAAATGCAAAATCAGACTGCACCACATCCATAAGGAATGCCCTAAACGGAGTGTAGCAGCTGCAATCTGTTACAAGAATCTCCGCCGCATCACGCAGGTCTTCATCAAGCTCTGCAATACGCTTGGCATAATCAATCGGTGTAATATACTGAAGCTCTGATGGATCTTTTTCAGTTGTTTCAGCTTCTATCTCTGCACCATATTCTGCCTGTGTTACCATGCGGTCTTCATCGGCAGTTTCCTGTGGTGTCATGCCTTTTACACTTACATAATCTCTGTTAGAAGCATAGCTCTCCGGCTCATCCGGTATTGCATAATCATCAATCTCTGATTCTGCCTCTTCCGGTTCCACTTCCCGATATTCGGCATCAATGACCTCATCATCCTCACGGAGTCCGTCCATCGCAAGCTCATCAATACGAGGTGTCTCAGGCTGGTATTCCCCTGTAAGAATAAGGACACCAAGCTCTTTTTCGATATCTTTCCACGAAACATATCCTTCAACCTCTCCATCCTCATCTCGCCACTGAAAACGCAGTCCGTTCCCATGAAATGTGTCATATCCGTGCAGTCCCAGTCCGTCAACCGGCCAGCCTGCACCTCCCTGACCATATTCTGCTTTGATACGCTTTGCCCTGGTTCCTGCATCAATCTCTGTTTCAAAAATCTTGCATACCCTGCCCTTGCCACCGATAAAACCTGTACCTCTAATAAGCACCTGTTTGATATACTCACTTGGTACTGTTGCAGACTTTTTGGGATTCAAGTAATTGTATTTACCTGCTAATGCAGCTTTTCTGTCCTGCTCGAACTGACGCATAAACTGATTATTGTTTTCGTCCTCAGTATGAATGGTGCCAATGCTTGCCTGCCCGTTCTGGTCGAAAAAAAAGGAAGCCTGTGTATATTCGGCTTCCTTACTAACACCCAATGAATTGATTTCATCAAGTTCCCTATTCAGTTCTGTATCATCTGATTCTAGTGGAATCGCATCACTATCTGATGGAGTACCACTTCCTCTGCCTGCATCTTCGCCTGCTCTCTTATCTTCCACATCTCCATTGTCGATGACGGATTCTGTGGCTTGTGCTTCGCCAGATACTGCATCTCCAGCTGGTCGTACAGCTGGTTCGCTTCCTCCTCTACCGCTGACATCTTCTCGTACATCTTCCCGAATCTCATCAGCGTCTTGTATCTTGCCGGCTCGTTCTCCTTTAGATAGTTCATCGCCATCCTTCCGTATTTGCCCAGCTTCGTGAGATCCTCCGTCTCGTCCGGCATCTCTATCTGCGGATAAAGCAGTCCGTCCACTTCCTTGTAAGTCATTTCTTCTAACATATCCAATTCTCCTTTCGCTCTCGATTGCCTTTAAGTTACGACTAAATTCTCTAAGAACACTACAGGAGACATCGCATACAATGGAACCAAGACGGTAAATGATCTCTTCGTCTTTGATATTTACGATCTGACTAAAATCCTGTTCTTGCACAGATAAGTCAAATCCGCATCTCGTCCCTACAGCATACATGACACTTGCATATACAAGCTGCTCCATGTCCATTTCCTGCTGTAAGCCATTGCGTTTCTTACTTTCTTCCTTTATCACACTACCTGATAGCTGCATGAGCTCGGTCATTCGGTCTCCGAACTCTTCTTTTATTATAAGCCAAACATCTGTTCCTGTAAACTGTTTTAATATATTTTTTAGAGACTCCCTGTCGCTGTTATCGTACTGCTCAATCTGACCTTCTGACACAAGAAAATCCACATAATCTTTAAGATTTTCTCCCTCAAGGTCCCATGTCAGCTTAACATTCTTCCCTCCGGTATCACTGATATCAAAGATATACCTCATGCGTGGATTCAGTGCCCTTGACGGGAAGATGGCGCAGCCTTTCGCACCACGCTTTACATATCTTCCCACCTTTTTCCAGGTATCATAATCTGCCATGAGTGTGCTTTTTTCCGGAGGTCTCTGAGCTGTTACCATAACGATATTGTCAAATTCATAGCGGTATAACTGACCTGCAACCTTTAACACATCCTTCCAGCTCTTTTCTGATCTGGTGATGTTACCAATCTCAGAATCGTATATCGCTTTGACCTTCATATCAACGCCCATACCTTTGTCCTCCTCTACTTAAACATCTCTGCAAACAATCCCTTAAATAGCTTTAACTCATCCTTATCCAGCTCGATTGCAAATTCATTGTCGATTACCTGTTTTTCGCATTTATCCTTTTTCTTTGCAATCTTACGCACCACACGAAGAAGCACATAGCACTCCTTGGACTTTGCAATGCTCTGTTTAAAGGTCAGCTCATCCTCATCGACTGACTTCTGTGTCTGATAGATAATCTCTTTTAACTTATCATTGATACCATCTACTTCCTCAAGGGAAATAATAACGGATGCCTTAGAAGCACCCGATCTGTCCCACTCCTTATGAAGTTCCTTTACTAAAAACTCCATGTTCTTAATTACTGTTGTTGAATCACTTTTCATCTTGCTTTTCCTCCGTTTTCTTTTAATGAAGAAGGGAGCTGACCTTCGCTGATAGGCGCAAAATCTACTCCCTTCATGTCCTCTGCTCCAAGGACTATCTGCTCTGCATAATACATATCCATTGCCTTATTGATGGCATCGTCAAGCGACTCTGCCTTTACTTTCTGTACTCGTGAAAGCACTTCTTTTATCTCAACATCAAATTCCTGTTCCATATGATATCGCCTCCTGTAAAAATCTCATCACCGGCTCTTTTCTTCCTTTACCTGTCTTTCCTTAAAGCCTTCATCGTACTTTCCATCTTCCAGCCTGTCGTAAAAACAGTCCTCTTCAATCGTTCCGAAATCCTCATACATCTGGTGAAGGAAATCATTCTGCAGTTTCTTTGGCACATCATCATCCTTTGACATATCCTGATAAAAATAGAACTTCTGCTTTAGCTTTGCCCTGTAATCATAGATATCCTCTATCTTTTCCGGTGTGCCATACTCCCTCTTGTATGCCTTGAAATTTGTAGTTGAAAGTGTGGAACCTAGATAAATGCCATGCTCCCACGATACCCCGATTGTGGTATTGTCCTTTGTAGGCTTCTCATCCTTCGGATAACGCTTATACTCTGTCGCACCAAGGGCGATTGTAAGGGAACCTGACTTCATATCCATCACCACAAGATTCCTTGGTGATAATGCTTCAAGCACCATGTAATCATGGTCATTGAAGTTATGAAATGTCTGTCCCCTTTCAAATGAGCGGTTCTCCATTTCATAATGCAGGTTAAAATCATCCACCCAGCCCTTATCGGTCATTCCAATCTCCTTAAGCTTTGCAACACATTCATAAGAACTGGCTTCTTTATCAAACCGAAATTCTTTGGAATCGTTATAAAATCCCTGAAGAAAATGTCCCAGCTGAATATCATCCAGACAGAATCTCGCAGATACAGTTACATTTGCTGCCCTGTAATACTCTGTGAAGTTATCTGCTTCACCAAGTGTCCTTCCAAGCTGCAACAGATGGTCTGCAAGCTCTGACATGTCATCAATTGCTATAAAACTCTTATAATCATCCAGAGTCATCAGCATATTTATCTCTGTTCCCCTGTCGTTTTCTGTTACCAATATCATATCTTTTAAATCCATTCTTACCTCCAGTCTCAGAGAGGGACTATGCCCTCTCTGCAAATTTCCTGTTATGGTCTTCCTATCACAACAATCTTTCCTGTGCTTGCCACATCCCTGTAGACCACACCAAGACTTTCATTAAGTGCCTCTACCACCTTGCCATTTCCGACATATACTGCCACATGGCTGATGTTCTTATATCTTCCGTTGCTTGTAAAACTGTAGAAGATAAGGTCTCCCGGCTGTAACTCATCAAAGGAGACTGTCTTTCCGGCTTCATCCAGTCCCTGTGCCTCCGCTGCCGCTGTGGTTGCACCGCCATAACTAATATCCACGCCTGCATCTTTCCATGAGTAATAGGCTAAGGAGCTGCAGTCATAATAGTTACCGCTATCTCTTAAATCTTGACTATAAGGAAAGCCAACTCTGTGAAGTGCATAGGAGCAGACTGTTTTCTGCCTGCTGTCTGTAATTCCACTAAGGATGGCATTGATTTCATCCTCAGTCATGGAGCTTACTCCCGGACTTCCGCCTCCGCCGCCACTTCCGCTTCCGGCATATCCAAGCTGTCCCATAAACTCCGGACTCATGATCTGCTCAAGCATTTCCACCTGATCAGAATTAAATCCATAGACCGAAATCATATCTCTGTACGATTTCAGTGTGACATTCACATACAGAACCGACTTCGTGACAGTAGTTACATTACCGTCTGCATCTGTTTCTTCCACATCCTTTGTTCCTGTGCTTGTGGTGTATGAACACATATCATTTACTACTGCCTGCAGCCAGCCTTTTGAAATGTCATTCATGACTATTGCAGTATCTCCGATACCATGCTTGACCATATAGACTGCCATGATGTCATAGTAATTGCTTGGGTTTTCTTCCATACCTTCATAATCCACATATACAAGCTCTCCAAGGTCATATCCGGTATGCTCATTCACTTTCGTATTCACATCCCGGTTAAACTCCTGCACATAAGCACTCGTTACTGTCTGCACGGTATCTCCTGATTCAAGTGGTGGCAGGAATAAAGCAAATGGAGAATTGTAAAGGATTGCTATCACCGCTATAACCGGAACCGCAATCATGGCAACTACAAGAACAAGTAATAAAAGCACCAATCCGATAATCGGTGCAGCTGCCTTTACCCAGGTAATCGCTTTTCGCACAATCAGATCCTTTACCAGTTTTGCCACGCTGTCTGTCTGATTCTCCTGTGCTTTCATCTTATCCAGAAAGAATTTTATCTTCCTGCTACGGTTGGTCATCTTTTCATCCTTGACCTCTATGGACACACCTGCAGCATATCCGGCTGCCATGCCGATTGCCGTGCCAACTCCCGGTGCAACCGCTGTTCCTGCCGCTGTAGCAGCTGCCTTTGTCGCAGTTTTTGTTGCAACCTTGGCAGTTGTCTTGGCTGTTTCTTTTGCCGTCTCTTTAGCTACCGTCTTGGCTGTATCTTTGGCAGCTTTCTTTGCTGTCCTTTTTGCCAGCTTCTTTCCTGCCTCTACCTTCTTGATACGCTTTCTTGCCTCGGCTGCCGCCTTTTTCCTGAAAAGTGCTGCACCCTTGGAAGCAGTTCCGGTAACAGGTCGGCTTGATTCATATGCAAGATATGCTGCCTGCGATACCTCATGCCCGCCTTCCACCTGCTCCGTTACTGCCCCAGCTGCAAGTGCTCCTGTTCTTCCTGCAATGTGAAGATTGGTGTTCTTAGTCTTGATGGAAGTGTTTGATTCTCTATAGTTTCGCTTAAATCTTGATAATCCCTTATTCTTCGACTCTGACTGATGAATGGTACTCTTGCGATAGGACTTCTTTTTATCATCAGATACCTTTGCACCGATAGTCTTAGGACCTCTATCTACTGTATAGATATTGCTGCCTTTAATCTTGGCACCCTTTGGCTCGTGGGCATGAATCTTAGCTTTCTCCTTTGTGTGAATGATCATCGGCTTGTCATCCACCTTTTTTATCTTCAATGTTCTCACCTTCTTTCACTCAAAATGCAAAACAGCCACCCAGCTTCCCGGATGGCTATGCTTTGAGGTCGCAAATTGCGACCTCTATCAACATTATTCGACATTTTTCTGCATTTCACGTTTCTTCTGTTCCGCAATCTTCTCATGAATGTTGGTATTATACAGCCTGTACAAATCTGTATCCTTACTAATCTGATTATCAAATGGAATCACCACAGAACCACACTTGATAAGTCCCATTCCCGATGCAGTATTGGTTACGAATCTTAGCTGTGCCTCTGATACCCCGATAACTTCCGCCATCT
>OLWX01001292.1_pt1 | contig 12026 bp, 7 predicted proteins | sample 1673541 | NCBI WGS metagenome assembly OLWX01 (sample SAMEA103958114, study PRJEB25191) | human gut metagenome | reverse complement strand
TTTGTTTTTGCCGCAGGCAAAAACGCCACCTTCTTTATTATTTTTTATTTAAAAACGCCTTTTAAAAAGGAAACTACCATGCTGAATTTCATCCTCGGCCCCTCCGGGTCCGGCAAATCCTATCAAATGCTGGCCGAGCTGCGCACCCGCGCGGAGCGGGGAGAGCGCAGCATCCTGATCGTGCCGGAGCAGTTCACCTCCTCCACGGAAGGCGTGCTCTACCGCACGCTCGGCGACAGCCTGTCCGCCTATGTGGATAGCTACTCCTTCACCTCACTGTCGGAGGCGCTGCTGCGCCGCTACGGCGGGGCGGCGGTGCCGACGCTGACCGAGGCGGGCCGCGCGCTGTTGCTGCGCCGCGCGGCGGACTCGCTGCTGGACAAGGTCGTCTACTACAGCCGCCAGCGCCGCAGCGCGGCCTTCTGTGAGAAGGCCGCCCAGACGATCAGCGAGCTGAAAAGCGCCGGTGTCACGCCGGAAATGCTGGCAGAATACGCCAAAACGCCCGGCGCGGACCGCGAAAAGCTCGACGAGCTGGCACTCATTTACAACGCCTACGAGGGGCTGCTGGCCCAGAGCGCCATGGACCCGGGGGACCGCCAGCAGCGCGCGGCGGAGCGGCTGGACGCGGAATTTTTCGCGGGCCGGGCCGTTTTCATCGACGAGTTCGACACCTTCAACGCGCCCAAGCGTGCCCTGCTGGCGGCCATGCTGCCGGTGGCCGACGTGACGGTCTGCCTGTGCTGCGACGGTGAGCAGGATTCAGACGGCGGCATGGGGCTGTTCAGCGGCGCGAAGCATGTCATCCACACGTTAAAGCGGATGGCGAACGATGCGAACATCCCCACCCACACCGAGGTCCTGACCGCGGACCGCCGCCACGCCGGCGCCCCCGCGCTGGCCGAGCTGAACCTGCTGCTGGCCGACCCGGCCTACACGCCGGAGCTTACCGTTGACCCCGCGCACCCGGCCATCACCTACCACGCCGCGGCGTCCCGTCAGGCCGAGGCCAAGGCCGTCGCCGCCGAGATCGCCGCCCGCGCGCGGCAGGGCACGCCCTACAGCCGCATGGCGGTCATCTGCCGCAATGCCGACCAGTACTTAGCGCCGCTGCGGTATGAGTTCCGCCTGCAGAACATCCCGCTTTTCTGCGACGAGGCAACCAGCCCCGAGAATACCGCCCCGGCCCGCGCCGTGCACGCCGCGCTGGATCTGCTGCGCGGTGTGTCAAGCCGCAGCGTGCTGCGTCTGCTGAAAACCGGCCTTGTTGACCTGCCTGACACCCAGCAGTGCGCACTGGAAAACTACGCCTACACTTGGCCGCTGACTGCCGCCGACTGGCGCGGGACCTTCACCCGCAGCGCGGCGGGCTATGCCGGGCGCGACACAGAGCAGGACGTGCAGACGCTTGCCGACGCCGAGGCCGCCCGCGCGTTTTTGATGGAGCGCGTCGCCGCCTTTGTGAAAAAAGCCGCCGGTGCGCCCGCCGCCGCGCTGACAAAGCAGCTTTACCTGTTCTTGCAGTCCCTCGGAGCCGAGGATGCGCTGAACCGTCTGGCCGCCGCGCTGCGTGACCGGGGCCGTCTGCCCGACGCAGATGAGGTATTGCGGGAGTGGAACGTTGTCATGGGTCTGCTGGACCAGCTGGCGCGGCTGCTGGGGGATGAGGTCTTTTCCCCCGCGGACTACGCCGAGCTGTTCACGCTGCTGCTGCGCACGACGGATATGGGACACATACCGCAGAGCCTTGACAGCGTCATTGTGACGACGGCGGGCCGTATGCGCCTGCCCGAGACCGATGCCGTGTTTGTGGTGGGCCTTTTGGAGGGCGAGTTCCCACAGACGCCCGGCGACCAGGGGCTTTTGACCCACGCGGACCGCGACCTGATGATGGCGCAGGGGGCCGAGCTGCCCGACTGCTTTGCCAATAAGGTCCTGCGCGAAGGCATCTGCTTTTATAAGGCGCTGACCGTCGCACGGAAGTATCTCTGGTTGAGCTGGCCCACCGCCGCCCATGCCGGGGACACGGCCCCCGCCAGCGCCGCGCTGGCCCCGGTGCTGCAATATTTGCAGGTGCCGCCCTGTGCGCCCACCGCGGTGCAGCTGGCGGCGGCCCCCGCCGCCGCGCTGGATATGCTCGGCACGTTGACGCAGGACCCCGGGCAGGGCGCTGCCGGTGCCGCCGTCCGCGCCGTGCTGGACGAAAGCCCGAATCTGGCCCCCGGCTATGAGGCCGTCCGCCGCGCCGCCGACACCGCCGGTGCGGAGCAGCGCGTCGAGGACACCGCTGCGCTGGAAGCCCTGCTCGGCCCGGGGCTGCACATCAGCCCGACCCGGTTCGAAAAATACCAATACTGCCCGTTCGGCTACTTTTTGCAGTACATTTTAAAGGCCGCGCCGCGCCAGAAGGCCGAGCTGGCCCCCAACATCAGCGGCACGCTGACCCACTGGGTACTGGAAAACGCCCTGCGCCGCCAGGGTGAGGCGTTTAAGGACCTGACACCGGAGGAATTGGAGACGCTCGTCAACGATTTGGTGGACGAGTACACCGCAGCCAACCTGCCCGGCATGACACTGCGGATGGAGTACCTTGTCGGGCGCATCCGCCGCAATCTGGTGGGGCTGCTGGGGTTCATCCAGCGCGATTTGCGGCAGTCGGGCTTTCAGCCCGTCGCGTTTGAGCTGCGCATTGATGACCGTCCCGACGCCGACGACCCCGACGCGCCCCGCGTTGACCCGGTGGAGCTGGACGACGGCGCGGGCCATACCGTGCGCATCGTCGGCACGGTGGACCGCGTCGATGCCATGCCGCTGGAAAAGCTGGGCCGCACCTATCTGCGCGTCGTCGATTACAAGACCGGCGGCAAGGAGTTTAAGCTGAAGGAGGTCTACTGCGGCCTCGACTGCCAGATGCTTTTGTATCTTTTCACGCTGGAGCGCAACGCCAAGCGGCAGTTCCCGGGCGCGACGGCGGCGGGCGTCGAATACCTGCTGGCCGACCCCGCGCCCAAGAGCGTGGACCGCAGCGAGCTGGGCGACGATGCCGACCCCGCCCCGACCTACCCGATGAACGGCCTGCTGCTGGACGAGGAGAGCATCTACCGCGCCATGGACACGAAGGGCACCGGCGAGTTTGTGCCGCTGTCCTTCAGCGCCAAGACCGGCAAGCCGCTGAACGCCAAAAGCACGCTGGCCGACACGGCCAAGCTGGGCCGCATCCGCGACCATCTGGACGGACTTCTCATAGATATGGCGAAGAATCTGTACGGTGGCCGCATTGACGCCGAGCCGCTCTGCACCGGCGGCAGATCCCCCTGCACCTACTGTGAGTTCCGCTGCGCCTGCACCCACCGCGACGGTGAGCACGAGAGAACGATCAACATCAAGGATGACCCGTTTGCGGAATGAGAACGCCTTCCCCCTTGGGGGGAAGGTGTCTGCGGCCCCGACCACAGAGGGATGAGAGGCGGCGCGGCCATTGCAGCCCGTGAATGAGAGGCTGCGGCAAGGCTGCCCCTCATCCGTCGCCTGCGGCGACAGCTTCCCCCGCAGGGGAAGCCTTTTCATATAAAGGAGACACCCCCATGCCCGAACAACCCAAAATTCAATTTACCCCGGCGCAGGCGGCGGCCATCTCCGCGCGGGGCGGCAGTCTGCTGGTCTCGGCGGCTGCCGGCTCCGGCAAGACCCGCGTGTTGGTCGAGCGCGTCGTCGGGCTTATCACCGACCCGGTCCACCCGGTGGACGCGAACCAGCTGCTCATCATGACCTTCACGAACGCCGCCGCGGCCAAGCTGCGCGCCGACATCACGACCCGCCTGGCGCAGGAGGTCCGCGCCCACCCCGGCGATCTGCATCTGCGCAGCCAGCAGTTGCTGTTGCAGCGTGCGTCCATCGGCACGGTGGATGCGTTCTGCCTGCATTTTGTGCAGCAGCACTTTGCGATGCTCGATGTACCGCCGGATTTTGAGACGGCGGACGAGGCCGATCTGGCCCGTATTGAGCAGGAGACGCTGGCCGCGACGCTGGAGACTGCCTATCAGGACCCTGACTTCCGCGCCTTTGCCGACCTGTATGACCGGGGCCGCACCGACAATACGGCGGGGGACGCGATCCTCGACCTCTACCACTTTACCCGCGCGCTGCCCCACCCGGCGGCATCGCTGGCGGCCTTTGCCGCAATGTGGCAGCAGGACGCCCCGCCGAAGGATACGCTCTGGGGCAAAGAACTGCTGGGCATTGCGCTGGCCCGTGCACAGGGTGCCAAAACGCTGCTGGAAAGCGGCGCAGCCATTGCGGCCCGCGACGAGGCTGCAGACCGGGCCTACACCGCTGTCATGCAGGACGATGCCGCGCGGGTGAAAAACCTCTGCTACTATCTAAAGGAAGGCGACTGGGACAAGAGCCTGGCCGCGCTGGACGCCGTCCTGACCGGCTGGCGGCGCGCGGGCAGCGTCAAGGGCGGCAAGGATGCCAACCAGTGTGCGTCCGCCGCGTCCCAGCTGCGGGACCGTGCCAAGGACCAGATGACGAGCCTGCAAAAGGACGTGCTGCTCTGCACGGCGGAGGAGTTCGCCGCAGACCGCCGCCGCGCTGCGCCGCTGGTGGCCGCGCTGGTGCGGGCGACCCAGGCGTTTGCCGACAGCTGCTTTGCGGCCAAGTGCGCCGAAAAGGTGCTGGACTACGCGGATTATGAACACCTGACACTGGACCTGCTGCTGACCGAGACCAACGAGCGCACACCGCTCTGCGCCACGGTCAGCGCACGGTACGCCGCCGTGCTGGTGGACGAGTATCAGGACACAAATGCACTGCAGGACGCGATTTATTTTGCACTGGCACGGCCCGAGGCCGACAATCTGTTCTTTGTCGGCGACATCAAGCAGAGCATCTACCGCTTCCGACTGGCCGACCCCGGTATCTTTGTGGACAAGCAGCAGCGCTGGCAGCCCTACCCGCAGCCCGCGCCGCTGCCGTCCACGCTGGCGCTGGACGCGAACTTCCGCAGTGCGCCCGGCGTCATTGCGGGCATCAACTATCTGTTTGAGACCTTCTTCTCCCGGGGGCTGGGCGGCGTCGATTACGGCGACGGCCAGCGGCTTGTGGTGGGCGGCGATAAGGACGCGGCCTATCAGGGCATGTGCGAGATCGACGTCATCGACGGCGCAGACGTGGACGGCGACGCCGCCGTCATTGCCCGCCGCATTGCCGAGATGGTCGGGCAGGGCTTCCCCGTGCGCGGCAAGGACGGCCCGCGGCCCTGCCGGTACGATGACTTCTGCATTCTGCTGCGCGGGCGCAAGGGCTTTGCGGCCTACGAGGGTGCGCTGCGCACTGCGGGCATCCCGGTGTTTGCGGACTCCGCCACCGACCTGCTGGATGAGCCGCACATCCGCCCGTTTGCGGCACTGCTGCGCGTCATCGACAACCCTGCGCAGGACATCCCGCTGGCGGCGGTGCTGTTAAGCCCGATGTTCCCCTACACGGCGGACGACCTTGTGGCGCTGCGCCGCGCCCGGCCCACAGGCAGTTTGTACGGCGCGGTGCTCTACAGCGAGCCGCAGCGGTTTGCGCTGTTCACCGACGCCCTGACCGAATACCGCCGCCTGGCCCGCACGCTGCCGGTGGACGAACTGATCGAGGAGCTGCTGGCCCGCACCGGCTATCTGGCCGCGGTGGGCGCACTGCCCGACGGCCCGCGCTGCCGCGAGGACCTGTTGAGCTTTACGGCCTGGGCTGCCGGTGCAGGCCGGGCGGGCCTGCCGTCGCTCATCCGCGCCATGGACGCCGCTGCGGCCAACGGCGGTTTGAGCCAGAGCGCAGGCGGCCAGACCCGGCCCGGGTGCGTCTCGATCATGACGGTGCACCGCTCCAAGGGGCTGGAATTCCCCGTGGTGTTCGTGGCTGACACCGACCACAAATTCAACCAGAGCGACGCCATCCGCCCGGTGCTGACCCATAGCCGGCTGGGCGTCGGCGTCATGCTGCGCGCGCCCCGTGCGGCCAAGCGGTTCAAAACGCTGCCTTACGCGGCGCTGGCACAGGCCATCCGCACCGAGACATTGAGCGAGGAAATGCGCGTTTTGTATGTGGCGCTGACCCGCGCACAGGACGCTCTAATTATCACGGTGCCGCTGAAAAAGACGGCGTCCTCCCTCAAGCTCCCGGCGCTCTGCGCTGCCGCCGAGGCCACCGGCCCCGAGGCCATGCGCAGCATGACGAGCTGGGCGGGCTGGATATTGACCGCGGCGCTGCTCCACCCGGACAGCAGCGCATTGTGGGAGTACACGAGCTTTCTGCCGCATTACGGGCTGCACCGCGCGCCGCTGACCATCCGCGTGCTGCCCCTGCCGGAGGAGACCGAACAGCCGCCCGCACCGCCCGCCCCCGCGGCAGACCCGGCAGTGGTGGAAATGCTGAAGGCCAGCTTTGCCTGGCGCAGTCCGCGCGAGGCGCTGGAAAAAGTGCCCGCCAAGGTCAGCGTCAGCGCCGTGGCCCACGCGGCGCGGCCCGTAGCGCTGGAGCGCCCCGCGTTCTTGCAGAAAACCGGCATGACAGGGGCCGAGCGCGGCACAGCCATCCACGCCTTTATGCAGAGCGTGCCGTTTGACGGCCCCGCGCCCGATCTGGACGCCGAGGTCAGGCGCCAGACCGACTTGCAGCTGCTTGATCCTGCGCTGGCGGACAAGCTCGATTTGAACGCCGTGCGGCCCTTCTTTGCAAGTGCGGTCTGGCGGCGCATCCGGCTGGCAAAGCAGATTTTGCGGGAGGAACCGTTCATCACGGCTCTGCCCGCCGCCGAGGTCACGCCCGCCGCAGGGCAGGGGAGTGCCGCCGCGGCGGAGGTGCTGGTGCAGGGCATTGCCGATCTGGTGCTGGTCTTTGACGAGCACGCGGAGATCCTTGACTACAAGACGGACCGCAGCCGTGATGCCCAATATTACATTGACGAGTACGCCGCGCAGTTAAAGCTTTACCGCCGCGCATTTGCCCAGCGGCTGGCCGTACCGGTGACAAAGCTGACGATCTACAGCTTTGCCATCGAGGATGAGATCGATGTGCCGCTGGCGTAAAAACACGCCGTAGGGGCCGGGCATGCCCGGCCCGCGGGGCGTCGGGGACGCCGCCCCCTACAAAGCGGCGATTCCAGACTCTATTATAAACAATCTACCCCATCTGTTGCAAGTTTTTTATTTACTTTACGTCGCTAAAGCGGTATAATACTAATATCTATTGATGTTTGAAAGGAATAACGATTTGGAACGTAAACAACTCGCGCCCGGCGTTTGCATTACAACGCTGGATGCTTCTAAATTCAACCGCTGCCGCATCACGCTGCATCTGCGCTTTACGGCAAAGCGGGAATCTGCCACCGACGCCGCGGTGCTGGCCCTTGTGCTGGAACGCGGCTACGCGGCCTGCCCCGATATGACTGCGCTGTCCCGCCGCCTGGCCGAGCTGTACGGCGCGGACCTCGGCGTTGACCTGGCCAGCGCGGGCACGGACCGCGTGCTCTCCGCTGATATCTGCGGCATCAAGGACGCTTACGCGCTGGCGGGGGAGAACCTGACCGCCGCCTACGCCGACATTGTGTTCGGCACGATCTTTGACCCGTATCTCGTGGACGGCGCGTTCGACCCCGAGGCCGTGCGCATCGAGACCGAGACCCAGGCCCGCCGCCTTGAGGCCGAGTTCAACTCGAAGCGTCTCTACTGCGTGCGGCAGGCCCGCCGCAAATTCTACGGCGACACCCCCGCGGGCATCGAGCTGGGCGGCTACCCCGGCGAGCTTGTCAATGTGACGCCGCAGAGCCTCAAGGCCGAGTATGACCGCATCCTCTCCACCGCGTACATCGACGTGATGGTGCAGGGCGTCGATGAGGCCCGCGTGGCCGATATGCTGCTGAAAAAGCTCGACGGCATCCGCCGTGACCCGCATCCGTTTGCCGCGCCCATCGCCATGCCCGCCACGCCGCTGCGCCATTTTAAAGAGGAAATCCCCGGCCTGACCCAGGCCAAGCTCTGTATGCTGTTCACCACGGGCGAAGCCAACCCCAACCCGCCCAGTGTCAGCATCCTGCGCGTCGCCATGAGCGTGCTGGGCGGCTCTGCCACCAGCCGTTTGTTCCGCAACGTGCGCGAGAAGCAGTCCCTTTGCTACTACTGCGGTTCTGCCGCCCAGCGCGCCACCGGCGTCATGATGATCGACTCCGGCGTCGAGCCGGGCAAGGAGCAGCAGGCCGAGGCCGCCATCATTGCCGAGCTGGAGGGCCTGAAAAACGGCCCCATCACCCAGGAAGAAGTTGACGACTGCCGCCGCGGTCTTTTGTCCAGCATGGACGCCCTCGGCGACAGCTTGGCCGCGCTGGAAAACTGGTACTACGGCCAGATCACACGCGGCGAGCCGCTCTACCCGCCGGAGTACGGCAAGGTGCTGACCAGCGCCGTCAGCTTGGACGAGGTGCGTCAGACGCTGCAGAGCTACAGCTATTCGGTCTGCTACGCCGTGACCGCCGAGCCGGGCACGCAGGGGAAGGGAGGCAGCGAGGATGTTGAATAACGATCACGAGAGCTTCGCCGCTGCCCAGGCGCGCGCCGCTGCCGCCGTCAGCTGTGAAAGCGTCGTGCTGCCCAGCGGCCTGACCGTGCTCTGCCGCACGATGCCGGGGTACAGCAGCGTCCATGCGATTTACGCCACGGGCTTCGGCTCCGTCCACCGCGCGTTCAGGCTGGACGGCAAACAGGTCACACTGCCCGCCGGTACGGCCCATTTCCTGGAGCACAAAATGTGCGAGACGCCCAAGGGCGACTCCTTCACCTTCTACGCCAAGACCGGCGCGTCGGCCAACGCCTTTACCAGCTATGACCGCACCTGCTACCTGTTCTCGGCGACCCAGAAAATTGACGAGAACCTTGACATTCTGCTGGGCATGGTCGGCAAGCCGTGGTTCACCAAGGCCACGATTGCCAAGGAGCAGGGCATCATCGGGCAGGAGATCAAAATGTACGACGACAGCCCCGACTGGCGGCTGCTGAACGCGCTGTTCCGCTGCCTCTACGCCGACCACCCGCTGCGCGACGACATCGCGGGCACGGTGGAGAGCATTGCCGAGCTGACGCCCCAGATGCTCTACAGCTGCACCAGGGGGTTCTACGCGCCGTCCAATATGGTGCTGAGCGTCGCGGGCAAGATCACGCTGGCGCAGGCTGTGGACGCCTGCAAGCGCAACGGCCTGTACCGCGCCCGTGCCCCGCATGAGGTCGAGTGGGACATCCCGGCGCAGACCGGCCCGCTGCCCCACAAGGAAGCGTTCTTCACGATGCCTGTCACGAAGCCCTGCTTCGGCGTGGCCTACCGCGAGGAGCCGCTGGCCGAGGGGGACCTGAAGCGCGAGCTGCTGCTGGACATGCTGGGCGATCTGGTCGTCGGCGGCCTGACGAAGCTCTACCGCCGTCTGTACGATGAAGCGCTGGTCAACCCCGAGTTCTCCGGTGACTTTATCGCCGTGCGCGGCGCCTGCACCGTGGCCTTTACCGGCGAGAGCGACACCCCGCGCCAGGTCGTGGACCTTTTACAGGAGGAGATCGAGCGGATGCGCCGCGAGGGCGTTGACCCCGAGGTCTTTATGCTTGTGAAAAACCAGATGTACGGCGAGCTGCTGGGCGACGTGGAGGCCGTGGACGATGCCGCCGAGGAGGCCGCCGCGGCCTGCCTGAAGGGCCGCACGCTGGCGGACGAGATCGCCGCGCTGGCCGCGCTGACCGTGGAGGACGCCAACGCCCTGCTGCAGACGGCCCTGCGGGAGGAAAACCGCGCCTACGTGCAGATCGACCCGGCGGAAAAATAACGAGGTTAAGTTGAAAATGGTCTATCATGTGCAATTTCCCGGGTTGGGCCTGGATCTGACGGTCAACCGTGTGGCGCTGGCCATCGGCGGGTTCAACATTTACTGGTACGGCGTCATCATCGCGGCGGGCATGCTGCTGGCGATGCTCTACGCCTTCCGCAATGCTGTGGACTACGGCATCGACTCGGACCGTCTGGTGGACGTTGTGGCCATCGGCACGGTCATGGCCATCGTCTGTGCGCGCGTTTATTACGTAGCTATGGCACCCTTTGCGTATCAAAGCCTCTGGGAGATGATCGACATCCGCAAGGGCGGCATCGCCATCTATGGCGCGGTCATCGGCGCGTTTGTGTTCGGCGGGCTGGCCGCTAAATGGCGCAAGGTGCCGCTGCTGCCGCTGTTTGATCTGGTGTCGCTGGGCTTTCTGATCGGGCAGGGCATTGGCCGCTGGGGCAACTTCGTCAATCAGGAGGCCTTCGGTACAAACACGACGCTGCCCTGGGGCATGTACAGCGAGGGTACGGAGGCGTATCTCAAATCCGTGCAGGTCACGCTGCCCGCGGGCGTGACCGTGGACCCCGCCGCGCCGGTGCACCCGACGTTTTTGTATGAGAGCATCTGGTGTCTGGTTGGCTTCGCCGTGCTGGCTTCGCTTTACAAAAAACGGCGGTTCAACGGACAAATCTTCCTGGGCTATATCATCTGGTACGGCCTGGGCCGCGCCTGGATCGAGGGGCTGCGCACCGACTCGCTGCTGATCGGCAATACCGGTCTGCGCGCCAGCCAGCTGGTGGCGATTGGGTCGGTCATCGCGGCCGCCACGCTTATGGTCATCGGTTTGCGCAATGCCAAGGGCAAGCCGCTCATGGTGCCGCTGGCTGTGAAGGACCTGAAAAAGCAGGCCGAGGCAGGGGACCGCTTCACGCCGGACACCCTGCCCGTCGGCGCACCCCACGCCGAGTTTGTCAAGGCCACCGATGCCATGAATGCGCGTCTGGATGCGCTGGATTTGAGCGAGGTCGAGATCGAGGAGATTGAGGATCCGAAGGAGTAAACAAACGCTTTGCAGCGCGGCGATAGGCACTGCTGGTGTAAGACCCGACACCGTTTTGCCCGCCCCGGCGGACAAAAAATACATTTGAAAGAGGGAACTATCATGGGAGCAACTGTCATTGACGGCAAGGCATTGGCCGCAGCCACAAAGGCCGAGGCCGCAGAAAAGGTCAGGGAGCTGAAAAGCAGGGGCATCAACCCCTGCCTGGCGGTCATTCTGGTGGGCGAGAACCCCGCCAGCCAGGTCTACGTCCGCGGCAAGATCAACGACTGTGCGCAGTGCGGCATTGAGAGCCGCAGCATCAACCTGCCCGCCGACACCACGCAGGACGCCCTGCTGGCCGAGGTGAAGAAGCTGGCGGATGACTCCGCTGTGCACGGCATTTTGGTGCAGCTGCCGCTGCCCGCCCAGATCGACGAGAAGGCTGTCATCGACGCCATCCCGCCCGAGAAGGACGTGGACGGCTTCTCGCCCGTCAACGTGGGCCGTATGCAGATCGGCGAGCCGTGCTACCTGCCCTGCACCCCGGCGGGCTGCATCCGCATGATCGAGTCCACGGGCACCGACATTGCGGGCAAGAACGCCGTCGTCATTGGCCGCTCGAACATCGTGGGCAAGCCCGCGGCGCTGCTGCTGCTGGCGAAGAATGCCACGGTCACGATCTGCCACTCCAGGACGAAGAACCTGAAAGAAGTCTGCGCCGCCGCGGATATTCTCGTGGCTGCCGTGGGCCGCGAGGGCTTTGTGACCGGCGACATGGTCAAGCCCGGTGCCGTCGTCATTGATGTGGGCATCAACCGCGGTGCGGACGGCAAGCTGCACGGTGACGTGAACTTTGCCGAGGCTGCCGAAAAGGCCGCCTACATCACTCCCGTCCCCGGCGGCGTCGGCCCCATGACCCGCGCCATGCTCATGCTGAACACGGTGGAGGCGGCAGAGCGGCAGGGCCGCTAATAAAGGCTTCCCCCCTTGGGGGAAGCTGTCCGCGAAGCGGACTGATGAGGGGCAACCTTGCCATTGCAGCCCACTGATGGGATACAACCGCAGACTTGCCCCTCATCCGGCCCTGCGGGGCCACCTTCAGTCTACGCGCTAAGAGCCGCCTTCGGCGGTTGCGCTCCGACA
>OLWX01001288.1_pt1 | contig 12043 bp, 9 predicted proteins | sample 1673541 | NCBI WGS metagenome assembly OLWX01 (sample SAMEA103958114, study PRJEB25191) | human gut metagenome | reverse complement strand
CCGTTGCTTCCTCGTCCGCCTCATCACTTCTGAGTATGTCCGTTGCTTCCTCGTCCGCCTCATCACTTCTGAGTATGTCCGTTGCTTCCTCGTCCGCCTCATCACTTCTGAGTATGTCCGTTGCTTCCTCGTCTGCCTCGTCATTTCTGAGTACATCCGTTGCTTCCTCATCCGCATCTTCTCTGAGGATGTCTGTCGCCTCCTCAAAGCTGCTGCCATTGATGTCAAGATTCTCTTCGTCTTCCCTCAGAATATCTGTTGCCTCCTCGGCATCATCGCGGAGAATATCAGTTGCAGTCTCGCCTTCATCCTCCAGTCTCTTTTTCCCGAGATCAGCTATCGCTTTCTCGTAATTTGCCATTCCCTTCTCAGAATGTTTTTCGACTGCAGTTGACTTTACATCCCTTACCGAAATTCTGGATGTATGGTTCTTGATCGCCTCCTGTTTGGAGGCACCGCCTCCCTGTACACTCTCATAGCCCTTCTCCTTGATCTCATCGATCTTCTTACGGGCTGTTGAGCCTGTGGCAATTCCCACCGCCTTCGGTATCTTTAACACAAAGAACAGTACCACCGCCACAATAGCGAATACGATCGCAAGTGCCAGGCCGCCATATAACATTACATTATAAACTGTTGCCATAACCTTTCACTCCTCCCTTACTCGCTCGTTGACCTTGAACTGCCATTTACTATGCTCTTAACTGTCAGGTCATTGGATAACGACTGCCATCCCTGCTTAAGACCATTTGCAAGTGCCGGAACTTTGTTACCGTTCTCGTACACTTTCCTCACAGCCCTTGTGGCACTGGCATTCCATGCTGCCGAATCGCTTCCAAATTTATTCGAATATCTATCGACCAGATAACTCAGATGGCTTACGTACACGACCGCTGCGTTGTCATCGGTTCCAAGTGTAGTCTCAGCGTTGCCATATATTCTCTCTGCCTCATCATAGTAGCTGTCATCGCCGCTGTTCTCTGCCATCTTGATATAAGTCTCAGCCTCGTTCACCGAGTATTCTGAATATGCTTTCTTGGATGTCTCTGTCGCATTCTCGCCCTCTATATCCAGACTGTTCAGATAAAGCGCTGCACTATTCGCCGCAGAGTTGTAATAATGTAACTGCTGGCCCGCATCATCCGCATTCTCGGCAAGTTCTGTATATACCGAGTACATAACTCCTGAATACTGGCCATTGTAGTATTTTACGCCTCTGTCCGCCGGGAACTGGCTGTTCAGCACCTCTGCGTTGTCGTCCAGGTTCTTCATCGCCTCATCCATCAGCACCTCTATTCTGTTCGCAAGCTCCGGATCATTGGATATCTCGCCAAGATATATGTAAGCTATGTTGAGGTAATTGGTGTATTTGTCAGGATTGGTGTCATCTATGTTGTCACTGTTGTAATCCTGGAATGCAAATATATTTTCCTTGTTCGTATCAAAGCTTGCAGACTTGTTTATCTTGCTGTCACATATCGCAGCGTAATACTTTGCCTGCTTTGCCTGATCTGGGAAGTCCTTGCTCTCATCAACCATATTGAAATATTTCTTGGCCGCACTGTAGTCCTTGACCTCGTCGTAATACAACATGGCTATCTTGAACTTTACGTCGTCCTTTATCTCGTCCTTGTTCTTAAGCGCAAGTCTTATTCCCTTTTCTGCCGCCGTCTCGGTGTTGGCCGAAGTGTTTCCATCGTCCTCTGTGTAATAGTAAGCATATGTCTCCATATAGCCTATATAGGCATCCGATGCGGTTGGGTCTATGTCGACAGCCGCCTTATAACACTCAAATGCCTTGTTGTAATCGCCCTCGTCAACTGCGTCCCTAGCCTCGTTGACCTTGTTGTTGTAATCAAGATCCTTGAGCTGACTTTTCTTTACTCCGCCTACCACAGCACAACACGCCGAGAGTATCGATAATCCCGCAACCACTGAGAACGCTGCTATCTTATGCTTTGCCTTTGCCTTGTATGCATCGTCGAGCTCGTTGTAGTGATCCAGCGCATACAGCAGTTCTGAACAAGACTGATATCTGTCCTCAGGACTCGGCTGACAGCACGTCTGTATAATTCTCTCAAATCCTGATGAGAGCATCGGATTCCACTGTCTGATAGGCTTTATCTCGTAAGGAGGCTCACATGGATTCTTGCCGGTAACAAGGTGATAGAGCGTTGCTCCCAGATTGTAAATATCTGTTCTTGCATCCGTGTTGTAGATTCCATGTCCCTGCGCATCACCGAACTGCTCCGGTGCCGCATAGCCTCTTGTTCCAAGAGCCGTGGTATCCGCATTGTTCTCCACTATGTATTCCTTAGCCGTTCCAAAGTCGATAAGCTTTACCGAGCCATCCGGCTTCAGCATGACATTTGAAGGCTTCATATCTCTGTATATGATCGGCGGATTCATGGAATGCAGGTAGTCAAGTGCACTGGCAAGCGCCCTGCCCCATTCGATTACCTTTTCCTGTGGCTGTGCTCCCTCCGCCTTGAGCACATCGCTGAGTGGACGTCCTTCTACGAAGTCCATGACAACGTAGATCGTGCCATTCTCATTGATGATATCAACGATTCGTGGCAGTACCGGATGATCCACATCCTTGAGGATATTTGCTTCTCGCTCCAATCCCTTTAAGAGTGTGGCTGTACTCTTGGAGCCATCATTCTTGATCTCCTTTACAGCCCACTGTTTATTAAGTCGGTTATCCATGGCAAGATAAACTATTGACATACCACCCTGACCGACTTTTTTAAGTATTTCGTATTTTCCGTCTAATACCGTTCCTAACTCTGTCATATATCGATCCCCATTACTCCGATTTAATAAGCACTACTGTTACATTATCCGTTTCTTTTCTGTACTTCACAAGCTCTGTGAGGAACTCACAGCCCTCCTTCATCTTCGCCTCGTCGACGCATGTTCCCGGGCCAAGTCTCTCTATCATCTCCTGAGGCGTTATCTTATGTCTGAATCCATCAGAACACAGCATGTAATGCGCTCCGGGAGCTGCCTGCCCAACTACGAAATCCGGTTCCACCACAGGTGAAGCTCCGATACACTGGAGAAGCACGCTTCGTCTGCTGTCCGTCTCCGCCTGCTCCGGTGTAAGTCTTCCCGCTGCGATCTCCCTTGCAACAAGCGTCTGATCTGCGGTGAGCTGCCTTATCCCTGAAGTGATCTCATACACTCGGCTGTCTCCAACATGGAGAATGTAGTACATTTCTCTGTATATGAGGATCGCAGAAATGGTCGTACCAAGCATAAATCCATTCTGCTCGCCATACGCCTTGATCTTCTCATTCTGCTCCACGGCAAGTCTTATCCACTGGTATCTCAGCAGCTCTTCACTAAAGCTGTTGTTGTCAACCATCTCAACAAACTGTGTGTCAAACCAGTTGCAGAAAGCTGTTATGACTTCCTTGCTGGCAACCTCTCCCTTTGCCAGACCTCCCATGCCATCACATACGAGGGAGAACACGACCTGTCCATTTGGAGTATCCGCTATCTTGATCGCCAGCGAATCCTGATTTGTCTTTTTCTTTATTCCTACGTCTGTATTGTATACTGCGCTAAACCCCATATACATTCCTCCCAATATTTATGTCTCAACTCTCGTTGCGGATATTCTATCTAATGTGATAGACAAGCTCCTCGTCCCCGAGTATAACGATCGCATTGTTCGTCAGGAACTTTTCTTCGCCCGCCTTCAATTCCTCTCCGTTCACAAATGTACCATTTGTAGACTTGTTATCGCTGATGAAGCACACGCCATTTCTCTTGGTGATAACACAATGAACTCTGCTTATAGCTGAATTGTCAGTAATCGCATAGTCCACAAGTCTTGCCTTATGTCCGATCTTGAACTCTGCCTTGTCCAAGCTTATTCTCTCGCCCGTCTTCACCCTAAGGAAATATGGTGCCGGTGCTCCATCAAATGGATTGCCCTGCACTGGCTGTGCCTGTGGCATCGGCGGTGTCTGTGGCATTGGTGGTACCGGCTGCATCTGTGGCATTGGCGGTACCGGCTGCATCTGTGGCATTGGCGGTACCGGCTGTCCCTGTGGGTTCTGCTGCATCTGTGGCATTGGCGGTACCGGCTGCATCTGTGGGTTCTGCGGCATCTCTGGCATCTGGTGTGCCTGTGGCATTGGTGGCATTGGCGGAATCGGTCTTCCTCCAAATGGGTTGCCCTGCATTGGAGGTATTGGCTTTATCTCCTGTGGCTGTGTTTCAACCGGCTCTGCTGGCTCAGGCTTGACATCCTGTGCTTCTGTCTCAGCCGGCTCTACTGCCTCTGGCTTGACATCCTGCGGCTCTGCCTCAACAGGAGGCTCTACAATCTCCGGCTTGGCATCCTGTGCTTCTGCTTCAACCGTCTCAACATTCTCCGGTTTATCCCCCTGCGGCTGTGCTCCAGCCATCTCAGGCTTAACCGGCTCCTCCATCGGCGGCACGCCTACCGGTGGCATTCCATTTGATCCCATTGGACCGTTTGGTATTGGGCCATTCGGTCCCATTGGCGGCATGCCCATCGGTGGCATTCCGTTCGGAACCTGGCCATTCGGCATCTGACCATTTGATCCCATCGGGCCGTTCGGTCCCATCGGTGGCATTCCCATCGGTGGCATTCCGTTTGGCATCTGGCCGTTTGATCCCATCGGGCCGTTCGGTCCCATCGGTGGCATGCCCATCGATGGCATTCCGTTTGGCATCTGGCCGTTTGGTCCCATCGGCTGTGCATATCCATTCATTCTCGCATTATTTCTCATAACCTCGAGTCTGCTCACCTTAGGTGACTCACCTCGAAGTATGTGGCTGTTGCCACCCTTTGGAGTATTTGTGGAAAGCTCCTTCATTCTGTCTATCTCAGCAGCGTCTATGCCTGCTTCTGCAAGCATCGCCTTAACCTCGTTCTTCATGTCCGAGTTTGAAAATGTACCTCTCATATTCGCACAGTTTATAAGGCGTGCTACGTAATTGTCATTGTCATTCTCTGAGTATCTCGCATCAACTATCACCGACTTCACAAATGCTCTGACCTCATTGAGATCTGTCACTTCCTTCTGTACCGGAGCGACAATAAAGCAGACATCGTATGTCTCAGGCGATACAAATACACACTGCTCGTCCCTTGCAACATAGCTGAGCGAAACCATATTCTTACCAAACATCTCCAGTGCATGCAGAATGTTGTACAGAAGTGTGAGTATCTCCTTCTTGTTCATCTCCTGTCTCAGTATCTCCGCAAGAGGCTTCTTGTCATCGATCTGATAATTGAACACCCTGACTCCGGCATTCTCCTGCATGTCACACGGTGCCATCTCAGGCATAGATCCGCTTCTGCTCATATCATACACTTTAGCATCTATCACATCACTGATATCCAGACTGTAACTCACTCTGTAAGTTTCCCCTGCCGGAACTACAACAACCTTTTCTCTGTTCATTTTTTCAATCCCTTTCGTCTAAATCCGCATATTTTCCGTCAAAAATTATTTCTTCATTCAAACACCAAAAGCAGGTATTGCTACCTGCTCTTGTCCCACATCGTGGGTGGTGTATATTAACTTAATTTGAAGATAAAGTCCTCTCCACCGATGCTTATCATGGCATCGTTTGAAAGCTTCTGCTCTGCATTCTCATCCAGGCGCGCTCCGTTGAGATATGTGCCATTTGTCGCCTTGTTATCCTTCAGATAACATCCATCCTCTCTCTGGTAGATGATGACATGTACCTTGCTGATGGCACCATTACCACCGACATGGTAATCAACACCTCTTGCCGCCTTTCCTATCTTGAACACAGCCTTGTTGACCATAACTCGCTCGCCTGTGTTGACACGGACTATATATGGCATAGCCTTTGGAGCGTTCCTGTTAACCGCTGCCTTCTCAGGTTCGGTATCCTTAACTACGTTCATTCCTCCGGTCAGCTCAACAGTGCTTCCTGTGCCCTTCTGCTCAGGCTCCTCTGCCTTCTCCTTCACCGGATCCATATTCGTCTCAGGCTCCGGCTGGTCACCGTCCATGAACTGTGGTGCAACTATCTGTTCTGTAGGGTTATCTATCTGAGCTTCCTCTGTCTCAGCAACCGCCTTCTGTATGATCTTCGCACGGTTGATCTTGATATTCTTAACAACAGGTGGATTATCCATAAGCTCGTCCGTAGATATCAGAACCGGCTTCTGCTCATCCTTCTTGTCAAGCTCAACCTCCGTAACTCCATCGGCAGCCTTTGCAACCTCTGTAAGTCCTGATGGCTCATGTACTGCCATATCTGATGTGAGAGCCTCTGTCATGCCCTCCTCGTCATCCTCTTCTTCCTCATCAAGGCTCTCATCTAACTCGAGCTCCTCAAGAACGCTGTCATCAAATACCGACATATCTATCTCGCTTGATACATTCTCTTTCTTCGTCTCATCCGAATCAAGATCAAGATCCTTGAATATCGCATTCGCTGCGGCCGCCTCGTCACTGATCTCCTCTACCTCATCAAGCTCGTCTTCCTCATCATCGCCAAATGACACGTCCTCAAACTCAGGCAGATCATCCATACTTGTATCAGATGCCGCCGTGTCAACCGAAGACTGTGAAACCGACATATCTGAGCCTATATCAACGAAGTTCTCCTCCACCTGCATTCCTGCAGACTCCATAAGCTCTGTGAGCTGTGCATAGAAGTTTCTCACTGTGAACTTATCCGCATTCAACAGATTGAGAAGCTTTGCCACATAGTTGCAATCCTCACTGTCATCATAAATAACGCTCGTCAGCAAGTCCTTTGCGAACATCCTGAATTCGGCATTGATATTGGCTTCTGACTCAACTGGAACACATAACATTCCAACATCGTATGTAACCGGATTAACATATGTAAACTCCTTGTGAAGAACCACATATGATGCCGGTATTCCAAGATCACGTAAATTAACTATACCAGAAGCTACCCCTCTGATTATCCCCAATATCTTCTCAGCATTTACCGTATTCGAAAGGAGTGCGTCAACCGTTGTCCTGCCTGTAACGTTATATGTAAGATAATCGTTCTCATCATCCTCTTCATAAATGATATCAATGAGCTCAGGAATCCGGTTCTCCTCCAGATAATCCAATAACTCCTCGTCAAACTCACAATCATCATTCAGAATATATGACAAATATTTCTCAGAGCCGATATTTCTTACCTTGAAACTTATTTTCCTCATCAAATATTCCTCCTATCGCACCTCCATAAGCGCATAACTAGATGCATAAAAACCCAAAAGGGTACATACTCCTTTATTATATATAAAAAGTCTATATATCGCAAGCAGTTTATACCCTTTTAGATAATTTTCGCTATATAATTTTGTCTATATTTTTTTACTCTGAATCAGTGCTTTCATCGGAGCCATCTTCTGATCCATCACCCTCTGCAGCTTCCTTTTCCGCCTTGGCTGCATCAGCCTTTTCTATGTCAGCAAGATGTCCCTCGTATGTCTTATTAAAGATACATGCTCCCTGGCTCTCATCTGATGTCAGGTAGTAGTAGTAATCATGCTTAACCGCATTCAGGACACCCTCTATGGATGCCTCGCCCGGATTACATATAGGGCCGACAGGAAGTCCTGTGTACTTGTAGGTATTGTACGGTGAATCAACCTCCAGATCATCATATGACAGTTCTGCCTGATTGTACTGACCGTCAGTCACAACATAGAGAACAGATGGATCTACCTGAAGAGGCATGTCATCATTCAATCTGTTGATAAATACTCCCGCAACCATCGCTCTGTCTGAATCCAGCTTACACTCCTTCTCAACTATGGAAGCCATGGTGAGAACCTCAAAATCTGTATATCCAAGCTCCTCTGCCTTCTTCCTGAAGTCATCTGTGTAAATGCTGTTAAACTTGTCTATCATGTCCTGTATGAGCTCCTTTGGAGTCATATCTGCATATATGTCGTAAGTAGCAGGGAACAGGAAGCCCTGTAATGCGTACTTGACTTCCGATGAAGGTATCTCAAACGGATACTCAAACTCTCCCGACTTGCACGCCTCAAGGAACTCCTTTGCAGAGCAGAAGCCCAGCTCCTCGCATCTGTCAGCGATCTGTTCAACCGTAAATCCCTCAGGAACTGTCAGTGTATATTTTACCTCTCTGGTCGACTCCACGTAACACAGAGTCTTTATCATATCCAATGTCGACATACCTGTTGTGAGTGTGTAAGTACCCGGCTGAAGACTGTGGCTGTACTGCGAGCCGGTCATTCTGAGCTGGAATGCAAGCTTATACTTTATAAGCCCCGCATCTTTAAGTATAGATGCTGCCTCCTTGACAGATGTATCCTCAGGTATGGTAACCTCGATCTTCTCTCCGCCGCCGGCACTGTAGGTGCCCTCGTATTCCTGCATAAATCCGGTATACGTCTCCTTAACCTTGTATACCCCGAACAGCACCAGACATACCGCCAGCGCTATTATAATAACGGGTCTTGCTATGTTTCTCCAATCCATCTCTTTCTCCTTCTGTATCTGCAAATTTCATTTGCCTGTTCTGTTAACTGATGTTATCATTACCCTATCTTATACCAAGAAAGGAATGATATACATGGCAAATCCAATAGTTACTATCACTATGGAAAATGGCGATGTCATGAAAGCAGAACTCTATCCTGACATTGCTCCAAACACTGTAAACAACTTCATCTCACTGATCAAGAAAGGCTTCTATGACGGAATAATCTTCCATCGTGTAATAAAAGGCTTCATGATACAGGGTGGAGACCCTCAGGGAATCGGCATCGGCGGTCCTGGATACTCAATCAAAGGTGAATTCTCACAGAACGGATTCAAGAACGATCTGGCCCACACTCCCGGAGTGCTGTCAATGGCCCGTTCCATGATGCCTGACTCAGCAGGTTCACAGTTCTTTATCATGCATAAGACATCTCCTCATCTGGACGGTGCTTACGCTGCCTTCGGTAAGGTTATCGAGGGACTTGACATCGTAGACAAGATCGCAAATGTGCCAACTGATTACAATGACAAGCCTCGTCAGGAACAGAAGATGAGGACTGTAACAGTCGAGACCTTCGGTGTTGATTATCCTGAACCTGTAAAGGCTTAATCGAAAGTATTATAACCCATATACAGGAATTTGAAAACAGAAAACCTGTTTATTAAACAAATTTAAAGGGAGAGCAGTACAGACGTCTTTTTGCATCTGTACCGTTCTCCCTTTATTATAGTTCACAGTCTCACAATATATCCTTCCTGTCAAAATACATAAGTCCACCGATCAAAGATATCAGGATCATCCCTGCCGAAAGCACCAGTCCGCTGGCCGGATTAACGCCGTCCACCTCTATATACGATGTCCTCTGCCACATGGTATAATTTCCCGGCAGATACCACACTGTATAGTAGGCCGACAATACATACATAGCACACACACCGGCAAAGCTGACTACAGGTGTAATAAGAAATCCAGCCAATATCTGAACCTGACTGACCGCAACAGACACCAATACCGGCAGTAATATGGTCACACAAAGCACATCCCACGTACCCATACTCACTGTCGAAGTGGTATACAGACGCACTGCCAATCCAGGGGTTACTCCCCATCTCATATCAGCACCATATAAAGCTGCTGTTACACATATTCCACCAATGCACACAGCATAATACAACACCACAGTCACAATGCAGTAAATAAATTTACTTATCCACCACTTACTTCTGCTCCCAACGGCTATAAACAATACCCTTCCATTCGAGTGAAAATCATCACTTGCATAATATGCAAGCAGATACGCAAGCCCGATCTGAAATGCAAACCAGTATATTGGTATCTGGAAATACTCCTTTGGATCAAAATAGTACACACTCATCCCTTTGGTAGCAAACAATATGTAATCTGCAAGTGTACCGTTTGTAAACAACGCATTTCGATCCACGAGATCATTGAGATATGAATGTAATTCCCTTGTCTGTGATACAGCAAATAATAAAGGTATGATAAACAGAAAACTTCTTCTCAATATACCATTTGTTGTATCTCTTCCAAGGAGTCTCAGAGTTTTCATTCCCCGATCACCTCGCATCCCGCAACCGTACCGTTTTTGATCTCATATATTATGTCACACAGAAATTCCAGTTCTTCCCTGTCATGGCACGCAATTACTATTAGCTTCCCCTCGTCACGCAGCTTCAGAAGTTCGGTTTTTATGCTCATCAAGTGCATTTATCGGTTCATCCAGAATTATCAGATCTGGTTCTCCCATAATTGCATTTGCTATTCCAAGCTTCTGTTTCATTCCAAGCGAATATTTACGGTATGTCCTTCCATCATCGGGATCAAGTCCGACCCTCTCTATCGCATTCCTCACCTCTTCATCGCTTATATTTCCCATAAGCTTTGACAACATACGAAGGTTTTCATATCCCGTATACTGCGGAAGAAATGAAGGGTTCTCTATCAAAACTCCAACGCTTCGCGGAAACTTTATATCACGGTGCAAAACCTCACCATCAATAATGACCTTGCCACTGTCCGGTATCAGCAAGCCACAAAGAGCTCTCATTATCATGGTCTTGCCACACCCGTTTTTTCCCCTGAGTCCATACACTTTTCCGGGCTCCATCTGCATATTAACATTATCAAGTATGAGCGTGCCTTTTATCTTCTTACTGAGTCCCTCAATTATTATCTCTTTCACAGAATATCTCTCCTCCTATGCCATATATATATCAATGCAAGTGGAACTGTGCATACCACAACATACATTGTCACTATCTGATATCTGTATGTAACTACATTTTGAATAGGATTTATCATTGCCATAGCCGACCATGTGCCGATTCCGGTTCCTTCAAATATAACTCCCGTAAACACATACAGTGCAAATGGTGCCATCATTGTGGAAAATCTGCTTCCGCACCATCTGGCAAAACACATTGCCACCAGCCCGGCAATACCGCCGAACAAAGCATCAAGCACAATAAACACCAGCGCATAGCATACCGGGTGCTCTGCAAACAGCCTTGGAAACATATTGCAGTCTATAATACCCGCATACAGGAATGTCAACTTATCCGGTTTTTTATTTGGGTATATCCCGGCACATATGAACAAATCTATCAAAAGGGGAATGGCTGTTGCAGCAGCTCCCGAAGCCACCACAGCGAGCTCCTTTGCCAGCATATACTTTATGCGCGATGTCCTGATACATATATTCCGTTCATATCCACTTTTTATGTCCTGATAACATGTACCAGCATATGGCAGACAGGCCAGCAGGGGAAGCAATACATAGAACAGACTATTATAAGCAAAGTGATAATCGGTCCCCAGCCATATCTGGATCAGTGCGCAATCCGCTTTATGACCATACTGTTTTAAGTAGAGTACAATATCCGCCAATCCTATCAGTGTTCCAATCGCAACACTTACAGCAAGCCATATATTCTTAAATGCCCTTTGCATTTCAAATTTAAATATATTCATATCATTCACCAATTTATTCCATATCCAATTTCATCCTGATCTTCACCGGCTCAAGCACAGGCACATAATAAAATGTCTCCTCATCCATATGTTCCCATGTCTTATCTCCAAACGATACCCGGGCCGCTTTGGTTACATACCATACCTTCTGGTCTGCGCCTGCTTTCAGTTCATTATCTGAAAACACATTGATATCCTGCATATCATAGGGATTCACGGAGCTGCACCATGTAGCAGATTCAAATCCACCAGATGTCATATCCATCACCGCATCCCATGAAATAGATTCATTTGTATTGTTCTCTATATTGAGACAGGCGCATACAAATCTGTCTTCCGAACTAAGTGTCTCCACGTTATCCACTCCAAAACGGGTCTTATAATCATCTATACTGTATATATGTGCCTCTACACATCTGATGACCAGACCATCACATTCTATTGCTTCTCCCGCTTCAACGACCTGCGTATTGTCAATGTATCCGTGGTTTATACTGTATATTCTGCCGCACCAGAATATGGCTGCACATATAACCACCACCACTACAATAAC
>OLWX01001278.1_pt1 | contig 12094 bp, 5 predicted proteins | sample 1673541 | NCBI WGS metagenome assembly OLWX01 (sample SAMEA103958114, study PRJEB25191) | human gut metagenome | reverse complement strand
CAATTCCTTGGAGCTAACGAGCGGAGTCGAACCGCCGACCTCTTCATTACCAATGAAGTGCTCTGCCTACTGAGCTACGTCAGCATTATTACAATACTGTATAAAATGCGTTACACACATATTTCATTTGTGTTTTAGTAACTATATTATTATATTATACAAAAAAGAGTTTGTCAATACAAAAACATTAAAAAAGGAGATTGAATTTCAATCTCCTTTACATCTTATCACGCATTATTTCTTCAAGTTCATCATAATTAATATTATTATCATCATAAACGCTCAAATCTTTTTGAGATTTATTTTTTGTTTTAAAATCTTCGTGGTCTTTCTTTGCGTCGACAACATTATGAATATTAAGTTCGTGCCAACGTTTTAAAATTGAGTTGATATATGGGAACGAGAGTTTTGTTGTCTGCATAATGCAATACTCATATGCAAGTTCAACCATATCTTCATCCATCAAAAATTTATCGTGCCACGTTTTTAGATAAGTTTCTTCTGTTTTTGAAAGGTTTCTGTTTTCAATACCGAAAAGCTTTCTGATTTTATACGCGTAGCCGTTTTTCTCTTTTTCGGCTGTTATGAATTTATCGGCAGCGTCTATAGTGAATATACCGTTTTTATTCCACGATATAGCTACTTTTTCGATATAGTTCATATTTTTTTTGCCGTTTGAAACACAGTATTCAAGCAATATTGTTATAACCTCCGGTGAAAGCTGAAGTTCATCATAAAAATAATAAAGTGTTTCAATTTCACTGTTTGTAAGCGTTTTACCAAGTATTTCCTGTGCAAGTAAGCATAAATCGGCAAGTTCTTTATTTTGAGTCATAGCATTTGAAACTTGGTCTATACTCTTTTTACTTGGACTGCTTTCTGTATTTTGAATAGGCTCGGCTTGTCTTGTGGAAATGCTTACGTTTATATTTTCTTCTTTAGCGGAAAAACTGATATTTCCGCTGTCTTTATCATATTTCAAAGCACCTTTTTTATTCCAATAGTCAAATGCGTTTATAACATCGCTTTCAAGCAAATTAAGCTGACTTGCAATACTGCTTGCGGACATTTCATATCCGTAAACCGCAAGAGACAGTGCAAGCAGGTATACTTTAACATAAGCACCGTTTGCCTCAGGCATATAATTTTCTATAAAATCCACCGATACGGGGATATAATCAATATTACAACTAAATTTAAGCATAACTAAAAATCTCTCCATATAAGTTATTTGGGCTGATGAAAAACTGTCACCGGCCTTATTTATATATTATATATCAGTTTGGGTCAAAATGCAAAGATTTATGAAAAAAATTCTAAAATAATACGGTATGCCCCTTGACATACCGTATTATTTGTGATAATATAATAAACTGTATCTTAGACTTAAAATCGGGATACTATCCAATAAATTTCACATTATCATTGTATGTATTATAGCATGAATATATACAAAATGCAACCCCAATTTTTTGGAGAGAAATTTAGGATAAAAGGAAAAATACTTAAACTACTATTATGATGATGAGGTGATTTAAGAAAATGGTGCATGAAGTAGAAGTAGGAAAAAAAGTGCGTCTAAGCTATTCAAAAATTAAAGAAGTTTTGGATATGCCTAATCTTATAGAGGTACAGAAAGACTCCTATAAGTGGTTTCTTGAAGAAGGTCTAAAGGAAATATTCCACGATATTTCTCCTATAACAGACCACGCCGGTAAGCTTGTACTTGAATTTTTTGATTACAGATTGGATTACAATTCAAAGTACAGCGTTGAAGAATGTAAGGAAAGGGATACAAAGTATGCCGCTCCTTTGAGAGTAAGCGTAAGACTTATCAACACTGAAACAGGCGAAATCAAGGAACAGGAAATATTTATGGGTGATTTCCCTCTAATGACAGAGCAGGGAACATTCGTTATTAACGGTGCTGAACGTGTAATCGTCAGCCAGCTTGTACGTTCACCGGGTATTTATTACGAATTTGAACGTGATAAGACAGGTAAACCGCTTTACAGTTCAACAGTTATTCCTTACAGAGGTGCATGGCTTGAATATGAAACAGATTCAAACGATGTTTTCTCGGTAAGAATAGATAGAACAAGAAAATTGCCGGTAACAGTTCTTTTAAGAGCAATGGGACTTGGTTCAAATGCCGAAATACTTGACGTATTCGGTGAGGATATAAGACTTCTTGCAACATTTGAAAAGGATACTACGGAATCAAGAGAAGAAGGACTTCTTGAAATTTATAAAAGACTTCGTCCGGGTGAACCTCTTAACGTAGAAAATGCAGAATCACTTATAATGAATATGTTCTTCGATCCGAGAAGATATGATCTTGCTAAGGTCGGAAGATATAAATTTAATAAAAAGCTTGCTATTTCGGCAAGAATTAAAGGCAAAACACTTGCAGAACCTGTTGCAGACCCGAGAACAGGCGAAATAATCGCTAATGAGGGTGATGCAATAAGTGCGGATTTGGCTATGCAAATCGAAAGAGCAGGTGTAAATCAGGTTGAATTGCTTGTTGAAGGTAAAAAGGTAAGAGTATTCTCTAACAATATGGTTTACCTTGACGAGTATGTTGACTTTGAAGTTGAAGATTTTCCTGTTAAAAAGGTTAGAAAAGCAATTATTGAAGAAATACTTGAAAATGCCGAAACAGAAGATGAAATCAAGGAACAGCTATGGGCAAGAATTGATGAACTTGCTCCTAAGCATATAATTATCGACGATATGTTTGCGTCTGTAAACTATTGTCTAAATCTTGCTAACGGTATAGGTACTGTTGATGACATCGACCACCTTGGAAACAGACGTGTTCGTTGTGTCGGTGAACTTCTTCAAAACCAATTCAGAATTGGTCTTGCTCGTATGGAAAGAACAGTAAGAGAAAGAATGTCAACACAGGAACTTGAAATTATAACACCTACATCATTAATTAATATAAGACCGATAATCGCGACAATAAACGAATTTTTCGGTTCATCACAGTTGTCACAGTTTATGGACCAGAACAACCCTCTTGCCGAACTTCGTCATAAGAGAAGAATTTCAGCACTTGGTCCGGGTGGTCTTTCAAGAGAAAGAGCCGGATTTGAAGTTCGTGATATTCACTATTCTCACTACGGCAGAATGTGTCCTATCGAAACTCCTGAAGGTCCTAACATCGGTTTGATTACATCACTTGCAACATTTGCAAAGATTAATCAATACGGATTTATTGAGGCACCTTACAGAAAAGTTGATAAGGAAACAGGTTGTGTAACAGATGAAATCGTTTATATGACAGCCGATACCGAAGATGAATTTGTAATCGCACAGGCGAACGAACCTCTTGATGAGGAAGGACGTTTTATAGATAAAAAGGTTTCTGCCCGTTACAGAGATGAAATCTTGGAAGTACCGGGTTCAAGAATTGACTATATGGATATTTCACCGAGACAGCTTGTATCGGTTGTTACGGCTTGTATCCCGTTCCTTGAAAACGATGACGCTAACAGAGCACTTATGGGTTCTAACATGCAGTGTCAGGCAGTGCCTCTTTTGACAACGGATTCTCCTATCGTCGGTACAGGTATCGAACATAAGATAGCTAAAGACTCCGGTAGTGCCGTACTTACAAAGGAAGACGGTGTAGTTGAAAAAGTTGCCGCAGACCAAATCGTAATTAAGGGTGACAGCGGTATCAGACATACACACAAACTTATTAAGTTTGCACGTTCAAACCAAAGCTGTTGTATCAATTACAGACCTATCGTTAAAGAGGGCGAAAGAGTTAAGAGAAACGACATAATCGCCGACGGTCCTGCTATGGATAACGGTGAACTTGCACTTGGTAAGAATATTCTTATCGGATTTATGACTTGGGAAGGTTATAACTACGAGGACGCTGTTCTTATCAGTGAAGAACTTGTTAAAAATGATGTGTTCACATCAATTCACGTTGAAGAATATGAATGTGAAGCACGTGATACAAAACTTGGCCCTGAAGAAATTACAAGAGATATTCCTAACGTATCGGAAGATACTCTAAAGGACCTTGACGAACAGGGTATTATCAGAATCGGTGCGGAAGTACACGCAGGTGATATTCTTGTCGGTAAAGTTACACCAAAGGGTGAAACAGAGCTTACAGCAGAAGAAAGACTTCTTCGTGCAATTTTCGGTGAAAAGGCAAGAGAAGTAAGAGATACATCACTTCGTGTTCCACACGGTGAACAAGGTATAATTATAGATGTTAAGAAGTTCACAAGAGAAAACGGCGATGAATTGTCACCGGGCGTAAATGAAGTTGTACGTTGTGTTATCGCTCAAAAGAGAAAGATTTCTGTCGGCGATAAGATGGCAGGCCGTCACGGTAATAAGGGTGTCGTTTCAAGAGTATTGCCGCAGGAAGATATGCCATTCCTTGAAGACGGTACACCACTACAAATCGTTCTTAACCCTTTGGGCGTGCCTTCTCGTATGAATATCGGTCAGGTGCTTGAAATGCACTTGGGCTACGCATACAGATGTCTAAGCTTAAAGACTCGTGAACAGCTTGAAAATACAATTATTGACGATAATTTCAGACAAAATATAATTGACGCTAAGTCAAAGGCAAGAGAAGGAAGATTTATTAAACTTGCAACTCCTGTATTTGACGGTGCACAGGACGAAGATATAAAACTTGCATTTAAAGAGGCAGGTTTAAGACCTGACTTTAAGTCAGTCGTATATGACGGACGTACGGGTGAAAAATTTGATAACCCTGTTACAGTCGGCGTCATGTATTACTTGAAACTTCACCATCTTGTTGATGATAAGATTCACGCACGTTCAACAGGTCCTTACTCACTTGTTACTCAACAGCCTTTGGGCGGTAAAGCTCAGTTCGGCGGTCAGCGTTTCGGTGAAATGGAAGTTTGGGCTTTGGAGGCTTACGGTGCCGCTTATACATTGCAGGAAATCCTGACAGTTAAATCTGACGATATTGTCGGTCGTGTTAAGACATACGAGGCAATCGTTAAGGGTGAAAATATTCCTAAGTCAGGTATTCCTGAATCATTTAAGGTACTTGTTAAGGAACTTCAGTCACTTGCACTTGATATTAAGATTCTTAATCATAATATGGAAGAAATCGACCTTGACGCATCATTTGAAGATGAGGACGAAGGTGTTGTAAGCGAAGAACTTGTACAAACAATGGAAGACAAGGACGGAATTACAGATACTTTTGATGAAAATGATCTTGATGATGCAAGTATGGTTTTGGATGATTCAGACGAAGATGATTTCGGCGTTGATGATTCTGATGATATTGATTTCAACGATGACGACGAAATATAATCATGACGTGTGAATAGACTATGGAGGTTTTTAGATGTTAGAATTTAACAGCTTTGAGGCAATTAAAATCGGTTTAGCTTCTCCCGAGACAATACTAAGTTGGTCACACGGTGAAGTTTTAAAGCCTGAAACCATAAACTACCGTACTCTTAAGCCTGAAAAGGACGGATTATTCTGTGAAAAGATTTTCGGTCCTACAAAGGATTGGGAGTGTCACTGTGGTAAATATAAGAAAATCAGATTTAAAGGAAAGGTCTGCGAACGCTGCGGAGTTGAAGTAACAAAAGCAAAAGTAAGACGTGAAAGAATGGGACATATTGCTCTTGCAACTCCTGTTTCACATATTTGGTATTTCAAAGGCGTTCCGTCATCAATGGGACTTATCATTGACCTTTCTCCAAGACAGCTTGAAAAGGTACTTTACTTTGCATCATATATTGTAACTGATCCGGGTACTTCAAACCTTATGCAAAATCAGATTCTTTCAGAGGCTGAATATCGTGAGGCATATGAAAAGTACGGCGATAAGTTCAAAGCAGGTATGGGTGCAGAGGCTATCAAGACTTTGCTTGAAAGAATTGATCTTGAAGAACTTTCAAGAGAATTAAAGGAAGAGCTTGACGCTACACAAGGACAAAAGAAAGCAAGAATTATTAAAAGACTTGAAATTGTAGAGGCATTCAGACTTTCGGGTAACAGACCTGAATGGATGATTATGACTGTTATTCCGGTAATTCCGCCGGAACTTAGACCTATGGTACAGCTTGACGGCGGACGTTTTGCAACGTCTGACCTTAATGACCTTTACAGAAGAGTTATAAACAGAAACAATCGTTTAAAAAGACTTCTTGAACTTGGTGCTCCTGATATTATTATCAGAAACGAAAAACGTATGTTACAAGAGGCTGTTGACGCACTTATCAATAACGGTCGTCGCGGAAGAACTGTAACAGGACCGGGTAACAGACCACTAAAATCACTTTCGGATATGCTTAAAGGTAAGCAGGGACGTTTCCGTCAAAACTTGCTTGGTAAGCGTGTTGACTACTCAGGTCGTAGCGTTATCGTTGTAGGTCCGGAAATGAAGATTTATCAGTGCGGTGTGCCAAAGGAAATGGCTATCGAATTGTTTAAGCCTTTCGTAATGAAAGAACTTGTATCTCGCGGACTTGCACATAATATAAAGAGTGCAAAGAGAATGGTTGAGAGAACAAAGCCGGAGGTTTGGGACGTTCTTGAGGACGTAATTAAGGAGCATCCTGTACTTCTAAACCGTGCGCCTACACTTCACAGACTTGGTATTCAAGCATTTGAGCCAAAACTTGTTGAAGGACGTGCTCTAAAACTTCATCCGCTTGTATGTACGGCTTATAACGCCGACTTCGACGGTGACCAGATGGCTATCCACGTTCCTCTTTCACCGGAGGCACAGGCCGAGGCGCGTTTCCTAATGCTTTCAGCAAATAACTTGCTTAAACCGCAGGACGGACACCCTGTAACGGTTCCTACACAGGATATGATTTTGGGTTCTTACTACCTGACAATTCAAAAGGAACATTATGACAGAATTATTGATACAATTCTTGATGATGAACCTAAAATCAATGTATTAATCGAAAGACTTTCTGATATGGAACAGGAAGAAAACGTTGTTATATACAATGAAGAAGAACCAATCAAGAGCTTTACTGATGTAAGAGAGGCTCTTAAATATATGAGAGAGTTGCCGGAAGTTGCAATGAATGAAACAGAAATTCACGCAAATCCTGTAACTTTGGTATTACCGAATAAATCACTTCAAATTTCACTGAAGAAATTAATAAGTGAGGCTAAGAAGCTTGTAATAAAGAAGTATACTACATTTGACGAGGCACTTCTTGCTTATTATAACCACGAAGTAACTCTACACGAAAGAATTCTTGTTGAAGTTACAAAGAAGATTAACGGAGTAGAAAAGTCAAAACTTATCGGTACAACTGTCGGTAGAATTATATTCAATAATAATATTCCTCAGCATATCGGTTATATTGACAGATCAAATCCTGAAAATGAATTTGACCTTGAAATCGACTTTGTTGTAGGTAAGAAACAGCTTGGTAAAATTATTGATAAGTGTATCAGAGTTTGCGGTACTTCAGAAACAGCCGAAGTGCTTGATAAGATTAAGGCTACAGGTTATAAGTATTCTACAAGAGGTGCTATAACTGTTGCCGTATCAGATATCGAAGTTCCTGAAAAGAAACAAGTTATCCTTGCTGACGCTGAAAAGCAAGTCGAAGGAATTATGCAGAAGTATCAGATGGGTCTTCTTACAAATGAAGAACGTTATCAACAGACAATTAAAATTTGGGCAAAGGCTTCATCTGATGTCACAGACGCCATGATGGAACACCTTGGTGAGTTCAATCCAATCTTTATGATGGCTGACTCAGGTGCCCGTGGTAGCGTTAACCAAATTCGTCAGCTTGCAGCTATGCGTGGACTTATGGCGGATACACAGGGTAGAACAGTCGAAATTCCTATCCGTGCTAACTTCCGAGAAGGTCTTAACGTACTTGAATACTTTATTTCATCACACGGTGCGCGTAAAGGTCTTACAGATACGGCTCTTAGAACAGCCGACTCAGGTTACCTTACTCGTCGTCTTGTTGACGTATCACAGGACGTTATCGTTCGTGAAATCGACTGCGGTACTGATGAAGGTGAATGGGTAACTGAAATCACTGACGGTAAAGAAAGTATCGAACCGCTATATGACCGTATCGTCGGCCGTACAGCTATGCAGGATGTTATTCACCCTGAAACAGGCGAAGTTCTTGCAAAGAACGGTGAACTTATAACAGACGTACAGGCTAATAATATTGTTAATGCCGGTATCGAAAAAGTATATATCAGAAGCGTACTTACTTGTAAGTCAAAAATCGGTGTTTGTGCTAAATGTTACGGTACAAACCTTGCTACAGGTGAACTTGTTAATGTCGGTGAGGCAGTTGGTATTATTGCCGCACAGTCAATCGGTGAACCTGGTACACAGCTTACAATGCGTACTTTCCACGCCGGCGGTGTTGCGTCAGGCAGCGATATTACACAGGGTCTTCCTCGTGTCGAGGAACTTTTCGAGGCAAGACGTCCGAAGGGTCTTGCTATAATCTCAGAAATCGGCGGTACAATTACTGTAACAGAATCAAAGCGTAAGAGAGAAGTTACAGTTGCCAATGACCAGACAGGTGAGGCTAAGACTTACACAATTCCATACGGTTCAAGTATTAAAGTTCATGACGGTGACGTTATTGAGGCGGGTGACGAACTTACAATGGGTTCTGTAAACCCTAATGATATTCTTCATATCAGAGGTCCTCATGCCGTTCAGGTTTATATCGCGCGTGAAGTTCAGAGAACATACCGTATGCAGGGTGTTGACATCAACGATAAGCACGTCGAAGTTATCACACGTCAAATGTTGCGTAAGGTTAGAGTTGAAGAGGCAGGCGAAACTGATCTTCTTATCGGTTCACTTGTTGATAAGTTTGAACTTGAAGAGGCAAACGAGAGAGTTAAGGAAAAGGGCGGTACTGAATTTGCAACTGCATCTCCTGTACTTCTTGGTATCACTAAGGCTTCTCTTGCAACCGAATCATTCCTTTCAGCCGCATCATTCCAGGAAACTACAAAGGTTCTTACAGATGCAGCTATTAAGGGTAAGGTTGACCCGCTTCTTGGTCTAAAGGAAAATGTTATCATCGGTAAACTTATTCCTGCCGGTACAGGTATGAGTATGTATAAAGATATTAATATTACTATCGACGGCGAAGAAGTTGACAACGAAGAAATAGAATAAAATAATTATGAACTGCTGTGAATTTTCACAGCAGTTCATTTTGTTTAAAAAAATTATATATAAAACTGATATAAATAGGCTGCTTTTTGTGCAAAAGGAAGAATTAATCATTAAAATGATATAAATTTAACATATAGGCTTGTATATTTTATAAATTTGATGTAAAATATATATAAATGGGCATATACTATGCTCACTCAAAGATAAAAAAATATATATATTTTTTAGGAGGAATTTAAAATGGCAGTTAAAGTTGCGATTAACGGATTCGGACGTATTGGACGTCTTGCATTCAGACAGATGTTCGGCGCAGAGGGTTATGAAGTTGTTGCTATCAACGACCTTACAAGCCCAAAGATGCTTGCTCATCTACTAAAGTATGATTCATCACAAGGTAAGTATGAAAAGGCTGATACAGTTTCAGCTGGTGAAGATTCAATCACAGTTGATGGTAAGGAAATCAAAATCTACGCTTTCCCTGATGCAAACAATTGTCCATGGGGCGACCTTGACGTAGACGTAGTTCTTGAATGCTCAGGTTTCTATACATCAAAGGAAAAGGCTCAGGCTCATATCAATGCCGGTGCTAAGAAAGTTGTTATTTCAGCTCCTGCAGGCAACGACCTACCAACAATCGTTTACAACGTAAACCACGAAACACTAAAGAAGGGCGACAACATTATTTCAGCTGCTTCTTGTACAACAAACTGCTTGGCTCCTATGGCAGACGCACTTAACAAGTACGCTCCAATTCAGTCAGGTATCATGTGCACAATTCACGCTTACACAGGTGACCAAATGACTCTTGACGGTCCTCAAAGAAAGGGTGACCTAAGAAGATCAAGAGCTGCTGCTGTAAACATCGTTCCTAACTCAACAGGTGCTGCAAAGGCAATCGGTCTTGTTATTCCTGAACTAAACGGTAAGCTTATCGGTAGCGCTCAGAGAGTTCCAACTCCAACAGGTTCAACAACAATCCTTACAGCTGTTGTTAAGGGTGACGTTACAGTTGACGGTATCAACGCTGCTATGAAGGCTGCTTCAAACGAATCATTCGGTTACAACACAGATGAAATCGTTTCATCAGATATCGTTGGTATGAGATACGGTTCACTATTCGATTCAACACAAACAATGGTTGCTGAAATCGGTGACGGTCTTTACGAAGTACAAGTTGTTTCATGGTATGATAACGAAAACTCATACACATCACAGATGGTTAGAACAATTAAGTATTTCTCAGAAAATTGCTAATCACAATTTGAACTTTTTTAAACAACTGCCTTTATGGCAGTTGTTTTTTTGTGTTGTTTTTGTTGACACGGATTAAAATTTAATTTATACTATTGTTATAGTAAAAAAGAAAAAGGGGATAAGTATGAGATTGCCTGAAAAATTTGAGGACAGAATGAAAAAAATGCTCGGAGATGAGTATGATGATTTTATAAAATCCATGGACGAAACTCCGATATTTACGGGAATACGCATAAATACATCAAAAGTCGGTGCAAAAGACGCAGTAATAAAAGAATTTGGTGAACTTCAGAATGTACCTTGGTGCAGCGACGGATTTTATGCGGATAAGTCTAAAATTTCAGGTAATCACCCTTATCACCTTGCGGGACTTTTTTATTTTCAGGAGCCGTCCGCAATGTCAACCGTATCGGCTTTGAATATTGAAAGTGACGATTATGTACTTGATTTGTGTGCCGCACCCGGCGGTAAGGCTACTCAGGCAGGTGCTTTTATCAGCAAAAACGGATTGCTTGTAGCAAATGAAATTGTAAAAAATCGTGCAAATATATTGTCTGACAATATAGACAGATTTGGTTTGACTAATGCAGTAGTCACAAATGAAACACCTCAAAAGCTGGCTGAAAAATATGTGCATTTTTTTGACAAGATTATAGTTGACGCACCGTGCAGCGGTGAGGGAATGTTCAGAAAAGAGCCGCAGGCAGTGGATGAATGGAGTGTTGAACATACGGTTTCGTGCGGCGTAAGACAGAAACATATACTTGATTGTGCAATGAAAATGCTTAAAGGCGGCGGATATATTGTGTATTCAACGTGCACGTTTGCACCGGAGGAAAATGAGCAGGTGTGTGCGTATATGCTTGAAAATTATAATGTGGAACTTGTAGAACCGAATAATCTTGATATGCTGTCTAAAGGCAGAGGAGAGTGGTCAAATTCCGACTATGATATGAGCAAAACGCGAAGAATTTTTCCACATAAAAATAACGGTGAGGGACATTTTGTGGCACTGTTTCACAGTTTGGACAATTACGAAAGTGAAGTAAATAAGCCTAAAAAAACAAGTATGACGGATGCCGAAAAGGTGTACAGACAATTTGAAAAAGAGTTTTTGAATACAGAACTTGACGGTGAATTTTGTCTGTTCGGAGAACAGCTTTACTTGAAACCAAAATGTATTGACGTTGATAAAATTAAGGTTGTCAGAAACGGTCTTAATCTCGGAATATATCGTAAAAACAGATTTGAGCCGTCATATGCATTGTGTTTGGCACTTAAAAAAGAAGATTTTAAGAATAACGTTGATTTTGAATGTGACAGTGAAGAACTTAAAAAGTATCTTATGGGTAATACAGTCGAATGTGATAAAAAAGGTTGGTGTGCCGTAACTGTAAACGGTTATCCGATAGGTTGGGGAAAAGCGTCAAACGGAATACTGAAAAATCATTTTCCTAAATATTTGAGATTGAAAAGATAGGGAGAAAAATTATGAATTTGTTTGAATCTGAACGTAAGGTTATGGATGTTTTGTGGCGTGAGGGCAGTATAACCGCAGGTGAAATTGCAAAAATACTTAATATTGATATTGGCTGGAACAGAAACACTACATATACGGTGATAAATAAGTGCATAAAAAAGGGTTATATATCGCGTGGAGAAGATAAATTT
>OLWX01001260.1_pt1 | contig 12294 bp, 8 predicted proteins | sample 1673541 | NCBI WGS metagenome assembly OLWX01 (sample SAMEA103958114, study PRJEB25191) | human gut metagenome | reverse complement strand
ACCTGCTCCCACGCCTCGCCCGCGGCGAGCGCAGAGGAGATGTCGGACTCCAGGTCGTGCACGAACTCGTCGCGGCGCGCCTTCGAGCACGCCAGGCGCTTCGCCACCGCTTTCGCATAGGCCTTCTCGTTCATCGCTCCTCCTCCATGATCGACCGCACGCATCCGTCGAACTCGTTCCATACCGCGTACATCTCGTCCAGCGCATCTCGGCCCTGCTCCGTGATGGCGTAGTACTTGCGCGCGGATTCTTTCGCCGTTTTGGCCGCTAGGCGGCTCGCCACCAGGCCGTTGTCCTCCATCCGGTACAGAATGGGGTACAGCGTGCCCTCCTTCAGCGACACGGTGCCGCCCGAGCGCTCGCGCAGCTCGCCGATGAGCTGGTAGCCGTACTTCTCCTCGTGCTCCAGCAGCTTCAGCACGAGCATGTCCAGCGCGCCCTTCTTCATCTGCTGGGCGAACCTCTGCTGCATCGACGCTCCTCATTTTCGTTACTTAGCATTACTAAATATAGATGATCGCACCGCGTTGCGCAACGGGCGAAACCGCGAGCGGCAAGAGGAACCACGAGCGGCCGTGCCGAAGAAACGCTATACTGGACGGCAACGTTTTGCCCGCATGATACATGAAAGAGACTTGAACCCATGAGCATCGACAGCTACGAAGCCAGCCGCAAGCGCTCCGACGAGATCCGCGCGGACCTGCCCGAGCACCCCGAGAAGTACACCATGCTGACCGGCGACCGCCCCACCGGGCGGCTGCACCTGGGCCACTACTTCGGCACCATCCGCGAGCGCGTCGCCTTGCAGAACGCCGGCGTCACCACCCGCATCATCATCGCCGACTACCAGGTCATCACCGACCGTGACACCACGGCCAACATCGCCGACAACGTGCACAACATGGTCATCGATTATCTGGCCTGCGGCATCGATCCGGAGAAGACCATCATCTTCACCCACTCCGCCGTGCCCGCCCTAAACCAGCTCATGCTCCCCTTCCTGTCGCTCGTCACCGAATCCGAGCTCATGCGCAACCCCACAGTGAAGGCCGAGCAGGAGGCCTCGGGCCACGCGCTCACGGGGCTGCTCCTCAGCTACCCGGTGCACCAGGCCTGCGACATCCTGTTCTGCAAGGGCAACGTCGTGCCCGTCGGCAAGGACCAGCTGCCCCACATCGAGCAGACCCGCCAGATCGCCCGCCGCTTCAACGAACGCTATGGACAGGTGTTCCCCGAGCCCCACGGACTTCTCACCGACGCGGTTGAGATCCCCGGCCTCGACGGCCGCAAGATGTCGAAGAGCTACGGCAACGCCATCGCCCTGTCGGCCACGGAGGAGGAGACCGCCAAGCTCATCAAGAAATCCAAGACCGACTCCGAGCGCATGATCACCTTCGACAAGGAGAACCGCCCCGGCGTGTCGGCCCTGCTGACCACGGCGGCGCTCACCACCGGCCGCACCGAACAGGACATCGCGGCGGAGATCGGCAACGACGGCGCCGGCGCCCTCAAGCGCTACGTGACCGAGTCGGTGAACGCGTATCTGGCCCCCATCCGCGAGCGTCGCCGCGAACTGGAAGGCCAGCCGGAGATGGTGCGCGAGATCCTGCATGAGGGCAACCGCCGCGCTAACGAGATCGCCAACACCACCTTGGACGAGGTGCGCGAGGCCATGGGCATGGTGTACTAGCCGCCGCGGGCAAGCTTATCGATACCGCGCGACCACGGCGTCCCCTTAGCGGAGGGGGCGCCGTTTTTCTATACGGAGTCCTCCAGATCCATCTGCATGAGCTGGACGCTCTCGCGCATGCGCTGGGCATGGGCGCGGGAGAGCCGGTCGTCCTCGTAGGCGCTCTGGATCTGCTCCAGCTCGAAGGTATAGGCCTTGCGCTTGATGTCCTCGGTGCGGTCGCCGGCCTTAATGACCGAGGTCACCGTGGGCCGCGCATCGTGCAGCGCCGCCACCGAGCGCTGGTACTCCACGAGCACCGCCGCTGCGTCCTCGGTGGGCACCTGGCTGGAAGCGACGGCCGCTTCCAAATGCTCCACGGCATAGGTGCGCGTGGCCGTCTGCAGCCAGCGCATTTCCTCGGTCTGCTCGGCCAGCTCCGTGTTGCCCGGCAGCTCGCGCAGCACCGCGCGCACGCCGCGGTGCCACAGCGCCCGGAAGCGGCCGTTCCAACGCTTCAACGTGCCGTGCCCCTTGCCGTGCTGCAGAAGCTGCATGGCCTGCTCGAGACGCCCCATGTAGCGGTAGGCCACCACGCCGGAGACGACGCCGCGCTCCATCAGCTCCATGGCGCGCTCGTACTCCCACATAAGGGCCTGAACGCGCAGCTCCACGTTCATCTCGCTCTCGATGCCGTTGTTGGCCTTGATGCGCGCGAGGCGGTCGTTGTAGGAGCGAATGACCGCCTGGGTCTCCGCGCGGTTCTCCCGCGTCTGCTGGGCCGTCAGCATCTCGATGACCTCGCGCATGATATCCATGGTGGTGGCGGCGTCCTGGTCGATGCGGCGCAGCTCCTCCTCCCCCTTGTCGCGCGCCGGCGCCAGAAGCGGCACGACGAACGTGGCCAGAAGCAGCGTGCACACGATGACGCCGCAGGCGAGGAAGATCAGCAGCTCGCGCTGGGGGAAGGGCACGTTGGGCGGCCCGTAGACGGCATAGGTGGGAATGGAGAACATGATGGAGAGCGTGATGGTGCCCTTGGCCCCGCAAAACGTCGTGATGAGCGCGCTGCGCAAATCGCCTTTCCCGAACCGGCGCTTCTCGTCGCGACGCACATGGTAGAGATCCATGGCGAGCACCCACAGAAATCGCGTGGCCAGAAGCACGAAGGTGAGCCCGAAGACGAGCAGGATGAGCGTGGAGTTCGTGATGCGCACGTTCTCCCACGTATCCTGCATGGCCAAAGGAAGCTGGGTTCCCAGAAGCACGAACACGATGCCGTTCAGAGCATAGGTGAGCACGTGCCACACGCTGCCCGAGACGATGTTCATGCGCGAGACCGAAGGCCCGATGACCCCCTTGGGGGACGTGACGTTGATGAGCCCGGCCACCACCACGGCGATGACGCCGGAGACGTGGCACACGTTGGCCACCAGGTAGATGAGGAAGGGAATGAGCACTTCGAAGAGCACGTGGAAGTTCGTGTTCTCCACACCGATGGAGCGGGCGCGCTTGACGACCCAGTTGCCGAGCAGGCCCAGGAGAACGCCGAGGATAAGGCCGCCGACGAACTCAACAAGGAAATCGACGCTGGCATCGATCAGCGAGAAGGCGCCCGTGACCACGGCGGCGATGGCGAACTGGAAGGACACGATGCCCGAGGCGTCGTTCAGAAGCAGCTCGCCCTTCAACATGGAGGCCTGACGCTTCGGGATGTCCACCTGCTTCGAGAGCGACGAGACCGCCACGGCGTCCGTGGGGCCGAGGGCCGCGCCCAGGGCGAAGGCCGCCGCCAGCGGAATGGAGGGCACGAACGCGTTCAGCAGGAAGCCGATGACGAGCGTCGTGGCCACCACCAGGCCTATGGCTAAGGAGAGCACGGGCTTGCGCTCGCGCCAGAGCGCCTGCTTATCGGCATGCTTCGCCTCGTCGTAGAGCAGAGGAGCGATGAACATGACCAGGAACAGCTCCGGATCGAGCGTCACTTCCACATCGCCGCCGGCAACGACGGCGATGAGCAGCCCGATGGCGATTTGGATGAGCGGCAGGGAGACGCGGGGGATGATCTGGTCGATAAGCGAGGACGCCAGCACGGCGGCAAGCAGAAGCAGGCCGAGGGTCAGGGCTTCCACGAGCACCCCCTATTTCGCGAGGCGGACGCGGAAATTGCGGCCGCTCTTCTCCAGATCGTAATCTCCCACCGAGGCCATATACTGGCGCATCTGGGAATAGCCGAGGTCGCGCACCTTGAAGTCCTTGAACTTGGCGCGCACCGCATCGGTGATAGTGGAGAGCATGATGCCCTCGGCGCCGGCATCGGCCACCAACTCGCGGATGTAGCCGGCCGGGGTGTCGCCCGCGGGCTTCTTCTTGCGCGGCGCGGTTTTCTTGGGAGCGGCCTTCTTCGGGGCAGTCTTCTTGGCCGTGTTCCTCTTCTCGGCGGGCTTCTCGGCAGTCTCGGCGGCCTCCTTCTTCGGGGCCACCTTCTTGGCGGCGGGGTTTTCCTCTGCCTTCGGCTTGGCCGTCTTGCGGCGCCGCGTCGGCTTTTGCGCCTCCGCGGGCTTATCCGTCTCCGTCGACTCTTCCGACTTGCTTGCCTTCGCCACCTCGGCGGGATCGGCCTTCTTCACCTGGCGGGTCTTGCGCTCTGCGCGCGCGCGGCGGCCGGGCCGCACGTCCTTCGGAGCCTCCTGGGGCTCGGGCCGCACCTCCGGCACGGCTTCCACGGCCACTTCGACGGCCTCGGAGACCGGTGCTTCCACAACTGCTTCTGCGGAAGCGGCTTGCTGCTCCGCCTCGCCCTCGGGCAGCGCGGCGGCAGCCTGACGGCCCTCCGCCAAGCGCCCGACGGTCTTCGTCGCCACTCGACGCGTGCCGCGATGGCTGCGGGAACGGCGGCTGGTCTTCTCGGGCTTCTCCGCCTCGGGCTTCTCCGCCTCAGCCGAGGACGCCTCAGTCGCAGCCGCCTCCCCTTCGGACTCGGACGCGACGCCGGCAGCCTCTTCTGCTCCAGTCGCCTTCGCAGCCTTCTCGACCTTCTCGGCTTTCCCTGCGCGCTCGGGCTTCTCCGCCTTCTCGGGGCGCTCCTCGCCCTCGGCGAGCTCCACGGTGACCGAGCTGTGATCCTTGGTGATGCGCACCCGCGTGAACTCCTCGAGCAGCTTCGAGAGCAGGTTCGTGCCGTAGCTGCGCACATCGAAGTCGGGATAGCGCTTCTGCAGGCGGCTGCCGATCTCGCCCAGGCCGGTGGCCTTGCCGTTGTTCTGGTTATCGGTGATGATGTCCACCACGGCCTGCTCCACGGAGTCCTTTGGCACCGAGTTGCCGCTTGAGCCCTTTTCGTTGCGCTTGTTCTGCACAAGCAGCTCAAGGGTGGTAAACACGTCGCAGGCGCGCCGGAAGGGCGTGGGGGTCTTCTTCTCCCCCATGCCGATGACCATGCGCCCGCTCTCGCGCAGACGGCTGGCCAGGCGCGTGAAGTCCGAGTCGCTGGACACGAGGCAGAAGCCGTCGACGTTGTCGGTGTAGAGGATGTCCATGGCGTCGATGATCATGGCGGAATCCGTGGCGTTCTTGCCCTGGGTGTAGCCGAACTGCTGGATGGGCGTGATGGAGTTCTCCAGCAGCGCGTCCTTCCATTTCGCGTGCAGGGTGAGCGTCCAGTCGCCGTAGATGCGCTTGATGGTGACGGTGCCGTACTTCGACAGCTCGTTTAAGATCGGCTTCAAGTAGCGCGCCGACACGTTGTCCGCGTCGATGAGCAGCGCGAAGCGGCGATCCGACGATTCGGTAGTAGTCTTTGGTTCCATAGGAGATAAGTTCCTTGCTTGAGATAAGGGGGCTTTGGCGTTTAGTATGGCACATTTCGGCCCAAAATGCTGCCCCTATCTTGGACTTGGGTCGAGACGTAACGTTGGGAAGGGCCGACGGCCGCCCTTGCGTTGCGGGTAGCTGTGGGATAGGCGCACCCCATGCAGTAAAAAGGCCAGCGACGATGAGCCGCTGGCCTGATGTTTCAGTGGTGCACCATGAAGGACTCGAACCTTCGACCTTGGGATTAAGAGTCCCCTGCTCTACCAACTAAGCTAATGGTGCACTTGGTTCCTGCGCAAAGCGCTTGAATATTCTAGGCGAAGCTTTTCAGAATTGCAAGCCCTAAATTTTCAAACGCGCTGGGGTGGATGATGGGACTCGAACCCACGATCTCCAGAGCCACAATCTGGCGCCTTAGCCAACTAGGCCACACCCACCATTTCGCGCAAGGCAGAATTATAGGCAACGGAGCGTCGGGACGCAAGGATTATTTTTCCCGTGCCACTCCCCGCGCCGTGGGCGCCGCTCCCGCCCTCACTACCCCGCAGCTGATCCGCAAAACGCCAACGCCGAAGAACGGGCGACGTCACTCTCTAGCGTGTCGCCAAATCCTTCACCACTTCGCCGCCGAGGATGAGGCCGGCCACCGAGGGAACGAAAGCGACCGAGCCGGGTGCCGGGCGCGTACCGTTCTTCACCGCCCCATCGTCGCCAAGGGGAGCGAGCGGCGGCTCGGTGGAGTAAACCACCTTCAACGACGGAATGCCACGACGACGCAGTTCGCGGCGCATGACGCGGGCGAGCGGATCGACCGAGGTCTCGTAGACGTCCGCCACTCGAAACGCCGTCGGATCGAGCTTGTTGCCGGCGCCCATAGAAGACACGATGGGCACTCGCGCCGCAAAGGCCGCCTCCACCAGGGCGATCTTCGCACTTACCGTATCTACGGCGTCCACCACGTAGTCGAAGGCCGCGAAATCGAACTGGCCGGCCGTTTCGGGAAGGAAGAAGCATTGGTGCGCCCGCACGACGCACGACGGGTTGATGGAAGCCACGCGCTCAGCTGCCACTTCCACTTTCGAACGCCCGATGGCGTCTACCGTGGCGATGATCTGTCGGTTTAGGTTGGTGGCATCCACCGTGTCGGAGTCGATCAGATCGAGCGCGCCCACGCCGCTGCGGGCCAGCGCCTCCACCACGTAGCCGCCCACGCCGCCAACACCGAACACGGCCACCCGCGCCGCTGCCAAGCGGTCGAGGCCGTCCTGCCCCAGCAGCAATCGCGTCCGCGCGAAGAGGTCGTCCACGGCGCACTCCCACCTTCCCTAAAGAGCGTCGGATGCCGGATGCGTGCGCTCTTGCATAAAGTTTCGCAAAAATTGGTCAAAAAACCGAGTTTTGAGTCTTTCGGGGGAACCAAACTGCCCATTTTTGCCAGCAAACTGCGGAAGAAAGGCGTTAAACTAGGCAAAGTAACGTCGAAATCTTACGATCAGGACTCACAACTCGGTTTTTTGACCATTTTATCGCAATTTTTTGTCGGGAGGGCGCTTGCGACCCCGATTAGGAGAAGATCATGCCCCAACGATCCCCGCAGCAAGAAAACCATACCCCCGTCATCGGCATCGCTCTGACGCTCTTGCTTTCGATTGCCCTTGCGACCGGATGCAGCGCCTCGACGGCAGGCAATGAGGCACCGCCCGGCGAACCGACCCCCGAGCTTGCGAGCACGGGGACGCCCGACGGCCCGCAAGAACCCCAGAGTGCTCCCGCAGAGGATACAAACCAGCAGGAAACTGAGGCTGTTGGCGAAAATCGACCTGTGACCGACGATGGCGTCCTCAGCTATCGCGATGTCCCCGCCTTCGAGGGCAATCCCTACGTCTACGTGAACGACGGCGAGCCGACATTCACCGATGAGCAGCGCGCCGCCGAACCCGGGCACGAGCATTACGGCGAGCTGGATGAGTTGGGCCGTTGCACCGCCGCCTTCGCCGTGGTAGGACCCGAGACCCAGCCAACGGAGAAGCGAGGCTCCATCGGCGAGGTGCGCCCCTCCGGCTGGCAGATGGCCAAGTACGATTTCGTGGAGGGCAAGTACCTGTTCAACCGGTGCCATCTTCTGGGCTACCAGCTCACGGGCGAGAATGCCAACGAGCGAAACCTCATCACCGGTACACGCTATTTAAACGTCCAGGGCATGCTGCCCTTCGAGAATGCCGTGGCCGACTATGTGGATGCCACAGGCAACCACGTACTCATGGCCGTGATGCCCGTCTTCGAGGGAAGCGAGCTGGTGGCCCGCGGCGTGCACATGATGGCGGAGTCCGTGGAAGATGGCGGCGAGGGCGTGGCCTTCAACGTCTTCTGCTACAACGTGCAGCCGGGCGTGGTCATCGACTACGGCACGGGTGAATCGATGCTCGAGGAGGATGCCACCCCCCTCCCCGACGTGTCGGGAGCCGAAAGCGCGCCCGACACCGCAAGCGAAGGCGCCGGCGCCGGCGAAGCGTCCGAGAAGGGCGCGACGGGCTCCGCCGAGGGCAAAGGTACGACCGAGTACGTGCTGAACACGAACTCGAAGAAGTTCCACCTGCCGAGCTGCTCGTCCGTGGATCAGATGAGCCCCAAGAACCGCGAGGACGTCGAGGACACCCGCGAAAACCTCATCGCGAAGGGCTACGACCCCTGCAAGCGCTGCAACCCGTAGGCATCGACATCGGGAAGCGGTGATCCCGCCGTATGCCAAAGAGCTCAGCGGGAAGATCTGGGCCAGATCTGGGTTTTTCGCCCGATTTAACCCCCTAAGTAGAGAAAAAGGTCGGAAGCAATAAGCTTCCGACCTGGTGTTTCTTGGTAGGGCCGCCCGGATTCGAACCGAGAACCAAGGGATTATGAGTCCCCTGCTCCACCGTTGAGCTACAGCCCCAGATGCGTTGGCTATTCTAGCGCAAGTCGGCCAGGCTCGCCAAACCTACATCTTCACCGGAGCCGACACGCCCAGCAGGTTCAGCGTCAAGGCCAGCACGATGCGGGTGGCGTCGCACAGGGCCAAACGCGCCGTCTGCACGTCGGCGTCGTCGGTGAGCACGTGGCAGTTGGTGTAGAACTGGTGGAACAGCGACGCCAGATCCTGCGCGTAGTGGGTCAGGCGGAACGGCGCGCGGTCGCGGGCCGCCAGGGCGATGAGGTTGCCGAAGTCGGCCATCTTGCGCATGAGCGCCAGCTCGGAGGGATGGGTGAGCGGCGTCAGGTCGCAATCCTCGGGAATGATCTTCTCGGCGAGCTCGCCCATCGTCATCTCCCCCGCCTCGACGGCGGCGGCGTCGGCCTCATCGGCCGCCTTGCGCAGGATGGAGCAGATGCGCGCGTGGGCGTACTGCACGTAGTACACCGGGTTGGAGGCGTCCTTCTTCTTCGCCACCTCGATATCGAAGTCGATGGGCTGGTCAGCCGAGCGGGAGAGCATGAGGTAGCGGGTGGCATCCACGCCCACCTCGTCGATGAGCTCCTCGAAGGTGACCATCTCGCCGGTGCGCTTGGACATGCGCACGGCCTTGCCATCGCGGAACAGGTTCACGAGCTGCCCCAGCTGCACCTCCAGCGCCCCAGGCCAGCCCCAGGCCTCGAGCATGCACTCGCAGCGCTTGATGTAGCCGTGGTGGTCGGCGCCCCACAGATCGATAAGGTGGTCGAAGCCGCGCATCATCTTGTCGTAGTGGTAGGCCACGTCGCTCATGAAATAGGTGGCCTCGCCGTCGCCCTTGATGAGCACGCGGTCCTTGTCGTCGCCCAAATCCGTCGAGCGGAACCACAGCGCGCCGTCCTTCTCGTAGAGGTAGCCCTTCTCGCGCATGGCGTCCAGCGAGCGGGACACGGCGCTCTCGCCGTTCTCGTCCTCCACGTACAGCGAGCGCTCGGAGAACCACTTGTCGAAGGTGGTGCCGAAGTTGGCTAGCACCTCGCGCTGGTTCTTAAGCGTCATGTCGTAGGCCATCTCGCGGAAGGCCTCCACGCGCTCCTCGTCGGAGACGGAAAGCCACTTGTCGCCGTCGCGGTCGATGATGTCCTGGGCGATGTCCTTCACATAGGCGCCGCCGTAGCAGGCCTCGGGCATCTCCACGTCGCGGCCGAGCAGCTGCTGGTAGCGCACGTTCACGGAGTTGCCGAACACGTCCATCTGGTTGCCGTGGTCGTTGATGTAGTACTCCTCGTACACATCATAGCCGCCGTGGCGCATGACGCGCGCCATGGCATCGCCGAGCGACGCCCAGCGGCCATGGCCCACGTGGAAGGGGCCAGTGGGGTTGGCGGACACGTACTCGAGGTTCACGTAGCGCTCGCCCTCGGGGATGGTACCGCGACCGAAATTGTCGCCCTCCTCGCGCACCTCGCGTACCACACCCTGCAGCACCGCATCCGACAGGCGGATGTTAATGAAGCCCGGGCCGGCTATCTCCACGGAGGCGATCATGTCGTTTTCGGGAATGTGATCCACGATGATCTGGGCGATCTCGCGGGGGCTCTTGTGAGCCAGCTTGGACACGCGCAGGGCCACCGTGCTCGCCCAATCGCCGTTGGCCTCGTCGCGGGGTCGCTCGAGGGCCGCCTCGGGTGCCTCCTCCAGCTGCAACGAGCCGTCGGCACGGGCCGCGTCGATCGCGGCGTCGATGATCGCTTCGAGGGATTCGCGAATTTCCATTGATCTAACTTCCTCTTCTGTACGTCTTCAGTACGTCGGCGTTACCACGCGCGCGGGCTGTGCCGTACCCAATCGCGCCTATAAGCGGCCATAATAGCATGAATGGCCCGAGAAAAACAGGAGCGCCCGAGCACTGTGCCCGGGCGCTCCCGCTAACGGTTCCGCAGGTCAGAACTGCGCAACCGCACAAAACCAGTCGCTCGCCTTGGATGCTACGACAGGATCACCATGGCCGCCGTGAGAATCACGATGCAGACCACGCCGAGAGCCACGAACAGCTTGGCGCCGAATTTGAGCCACGTGGAGTACTCCACCTTGGCAAGGGCCAAACCGCCCATGATGGCGCCGGAGGTCGGCGTGAACAGGTTCACAAGACCGTTGCCAGCGGAGTAGATCATGACCATGGTCTCGACCGAGAAGTTCAGCTGGTGGGCCAGGCCGCCCAGAATCGGGATGGAGACCGTCGCCATGCCGGAGGAGGACGGGATCAGGAAGGACAGCACGATGTAGAGCAGGAAGGACAAGGGCGCGAAGATGATCGCCGACATGCCCGTCAGCGCCGCGGCGGCGTTGTTCAGGATCCACATGTCAAGGCCCGTCTTGGCCATGAGCACGGTGATGGAGCGGGCCAGCGCGATGATGAGCACGACCGACATCATGTCGGCGGCGCCGTTAATGAACGCCTTCACGAAGCGGCTCTCGGACACGCCGCCGATGACGCCGATGATGAGCGCCATGAGCAGGAACCACGTGGAGGCCTCGTCGAAGTACCAGCTACCCAGCGGCACGCCGGTCAGGAAGGAAGACCAGGCCGGGGTGACCTCCTCCTCGGATACCGAGGTGGCCTCAACGGGCTCGGCGATGGTGGTCGTAGTGGCGCCGTCGTTGGCGTCGTCGATGAAGGTCGCGATCTCATCGCCGGTCATCGTGGTCGTCACTTCCTGGGTGGTGGCGCCGGCGTCGAAGATGGTGACGCCGAGGTCGGCCCAGGGAATGAACGAGACGATCATGATGACGAAGGTGAGCGCGAATACGATGAGCGACCACTTCTGGCGGCCGGACATCTTGGGCGTCGCAGCGGCATCGTCATCGGCGGCCTCGGTCTCGGACTCCTTCAGCCCCCACTCGTCCATCATCGCCTGCTGCTCCTGCAACGACAGGAAGGTGGAACCCTTGTCGGCCTTCACCTTCTTGGCGTAGCGCATCACGAAGACGATGGCGATGGCCAGCGACACGAGCCAGATGATCACGCCGAGAGCGATGATGATGCCCTGGTTCACGGACACGCCGATGCCGTTCAGGGCATCGACGGCCACGCCGACGGCGAACGGGTTCACGGTGGAGCCCATAACACCGACGCCGGCGCCGAGCAGCACCACGGCCGCGCCGGTCAGGCTGTCGAAGCCGGCGGCCACCATGGTGGCGGCGAGCAGCAGGTAGAAGGGCACGGTTTCCTCGCACATGCCGTAGGTGGTGCCGCCGATGGAGAAGATGAACATCAAAATAGGAATGAGCACGAGCTCGTTGCCCTTGAGCTTGTGAACCAGCGCGGCGATGCCGGCGTCAAGCGCGCCGGTCTCGGTAATGATGCCGAGGAAGCCGCCCAAGATCATGACGAACAGGCACACGCCGATGGCGTCTTGGAAGCCGAACACCGGCGCGGTGAGCACGCCGGAGAGCGTGGCGCCCTCGATGCCCTCCACGCCGCAAGCGGCCATGATGACGGTCACGACGGCGAGAACCACGAGGATGATCAGCAAGATGGTGAACGAAGAGAGGCTCGCGCGCTTCTTCTTTTTAGTATCAGCCATGGGAGTTTCTCCTTAAGGGAGAGGCGGCCGATAAGGGAGATCGGCCGCCGCAATGGATGGGAAGAGAGCCTAGATGGCCTCGCGCCAGGCCGGCATGGACATGCAGCGCGGGCCGCCACGGCCGCGGCTAAGCTCCGCGGACGGCATGACCAGGCAGTTGATGCCGTTCTTGTACAGCACGTCGTTGGTGACGTTGTTGCGCTGATAGACCACCACGGTGCCGGGACGGACGCAGAGCGTGTTGGAGCCGTCGTTCCACTGCTCGCGCTCGGCCGCGATGCGGTCGCCGCCGCCGCAGG
>OLWX01001259.1_pt1 | contig 12294 bp, 9 predicted proteins | sample 1673541 | NCBI WGS metagenome assembly OLWX01 (sample SAMEA103958114, study PRJEB25191) | human gut metagenome | reverse complement strand
GAGAACCATTTGATTCACCTGTAACAATCGGACACATGCATTACCTGAAACTGCACCACCTGGTAGATGATAAGATCCATGCACGTTCTACAGGTCCTTACTCTCTTGTAACGCAGCAGCCGCTGGGAGGAAAAGCCCAGTTCGGTGGACAGCGTTTCGGAGAGATGGAGGTATGGGCATTGGAGGCTTATGGTGCATCTTATACACTGCAGGAGATCCTGACAGTGAAGTCGGACGACGTTGTAGGACGTGTGAAGACTTACGAGGCGATCATCAAAGGAGAAAATATTCCTGAACCGGGTGTTCCTGAATCCTTCAAGGTTCTCCTGAAAGAACTTCAGTCTCTTGCACTGGATGTCCGCGTATTACGTGATGACAATACAGAGGTCAAGATCATGGAGAGTGTTGATTATGGCGAGACAGATCTGCGTCATATCATCGAGGGCGACAGAAGATACCGTGATGAAAATGAATCGTTCAGAGATCATGGATTTACGGAGCAGGAATTTGTTGGTGAGGAACTTGAGAACGTAGAGCCGGAAGAGGAAGACCCGGACGACAGCGATCTTGAGAACTTAAGTTTTGATGATGACTACCTGGGTGAGGAATAATAAGGAGGAGCCGTTTTTATGCCAAATAACAATGAACAACAATACGAACCGTTAACATTTGATGCGATAAAGATCGGCCTGGCTTCACCTGAAAAGATCATGGAATGGTCAAAAGGTGAGGTTACGAAGCCGGAGACAATCAACTACAGAACACTGAAACCGGAAAAAGACGGACTTTTCTGTGAGAGAATCTTCGGACCAAGTAAAGACTGGGAGTGCCACTGTGGAAAGTACAAAAAGATCCGTTATAAAGGAGTCGTGTGCGACCGCTGTGGTGTTGAGGTAACAAAGGCAAGTGTCCGCCGTGAGCGTATGGGTCATATCGCTCTGGCGGCACCGGTATCGCATATCTGGTATTTCAAGGGCATCCCGAGCCGTATGGGTCTGATCCTTGATATCTCTCCGAGAACTCTGGAGAGAGTCCTGTATTTCGCTTCTTATATTGTGCTTGACAAAGGCGAGACAAATCTTGCCTACAAGCAGGTGCTTTCTGAAGCAGAATACCAGGAAGCAAAAGAAAAATATGGAAGAAATGCATTCCGTGTAGGGATGGGTGCAGAATCCATTAAGGAACTTCTTGAGTCCATCGACCTTGAGAAGGAATATGCAGAACTTCAGGCAGGACTGGAGAATGCGACAGGACAGAAACGTGCGAGAATCGTAAAGCGTCTGGAAGTTGTAGAAGCATTCCGCGAGTCCGGCAACAGACCGGAGTGGATGATCCTTACAGCAATCCCGGTTATCCCACCGGATCTGCGTCCTATGGTACAGCTTGATGGTGGACGTTTTGCAACATCTGACCTGAATGACCTGTACAGAAGAATCATCAACCGTAATAACCGTCTGAAACGTCTTCTGGAGCTGGGCGCACCGGATATCATCGTGCGTAACGAGAAACGTATGCTTCAGGAAGCGGTAGATGCTCTGATCGACAACGGTCGTCGTGGCCGTCCGGTAACAGGCCCTGGAAACAGAGCTCTCAAATCCCTTTCTGACATGCTGAAAGGTAAATCCGGACGTTTCCGTCAGAACCTGCTCGGTAAACGAGTTGACTACTCCGGACGTTCTGTTATCGTCGTTGGACCGGAACTGAAAATCTATCAGTGTGGTCTTCCGAAAGAAATGGCAATCGAACTGTTCAAACCTTTCGTAATGAAAGAGCTGGTTGCAAACGGAACTTCTCATAACATCAAGAATGCTAAGAAGATGGTCGAAAAACTTCAGCCGGAAGTCTGGGATGTCCTCGAAGATGTTATCAAAGAACATCCGGTTATGCTGAACCGTGCACCTACACTGCATCGTCTGGGTATCCAGGCGTTTGAGCCGATTCTTGTAGAAGGTAAAGCTATCAAGCTTCATCCACTTGTTTGTACTGCGTTCAACGCTGACTTCGATGGTGACCAGATGGCTGTTCATCTTCCACTTTCTCAGGAAGCTCAGGCAGAGTGCCGTTTCCTTCTGCTCTCACCGAACAACCTTCTGAAACCTTCAGATGGTGGACCGGTAGCCGTTCCTTCACAGGATATGGTCCTTGGTATCTACTACCTGACACAGGAGAGACCTGGAAATCCGGGAGAAGGTAAGTTCTTCAAGAGCGTTAATGAAGCAATTCTTGCTTATGAAAATAAGGTTATTACTCTTCAGTCCAGAATTAAGGTTCGTATCACAAAGACAATGCCTGATGGAACAGAAATGACTGGTATTGTAGAGTCTACACTTGGACGTTTCCTGTTTAATGAAATCCTTCCTCAGGATCTTGGATTCGTAGACAGAAGCATTCCGGGTAATGAACTTCTTCTGGAAGTTGATTTCCTGGTTGGTAAGAAACAGCTGAAGAAAATTCTGGAAAAAGTTATTAATACACACGGAGCTACCAAGACAGCAGAAGTTCTTGATTCTATCAAGGCTACAGGTTACAAGTACTCTACACGTGCAGCGATGACCGTATCCATTTCTGATATGACTGTGCCGCCTCAGAAACCTGAGATGATCCAGAATGCGCAGAATATCGTAGACAAAATCACAAAGAACTATAAGCGTGGTCTTATTACTGAAGAAGAGCGTTACAAAGAAGTTGTTGAAACATGGAAGAAGACTGATGATGAGCTTACAAAAGCACTTCTGGATGGTCTTGATAAATATAACAATATCTTTATGATGGCTGACTCTGGTGCCCGTGGTTCTGATAAACAGATCAAACAGCTTGCAGGTATGCGTGGTCTGATGGCCGATACAACTGGTCATACGATCGAGCTTCCTATCAAGTCAAACTTCCGTGAAGGTCTTGAAGTACTGGAATACTTCATGTCTGCACATGGTGCTCGTAAAGGTATGTCCGATACAGCACTTCGTACAGCCGACTCTGGATACCTGACCAGACGAATGGTTGATGTATCTCAGGAACTGATCGTTCGTGAGACAGACTGCTGCGAAAACAGACCGGAAATCTCTGGTATGTATGTCAAAGGCTTCATGGATGGAAAAGAAGAAATCGAAAACCTTCAGGAACGTATCACAGGTCGTTTTGCATGTGAGACTATCACAAATAAAGATGGTGAAGTTCTTGTTAAGGCAAACCATATGATCACCCCAAGACGTGCTGCACGTATCATGAGTGAAGGTGTAAGCAAAACTGGTGGACCGATCGAAGAAGTCAAGATCCGTACAATTCTGACCTGTAAGTGTAAGGTTGGTGTCTGCGCAAAATGTTATGGTGCAAACATGGCAACTGGTGAAGCTGTTCAGGTTGGTGAGGCTGTTGGTATTATTGCTGCGCAGTCTATCGGTGAGCCTGGTACACAGCTGACTATGCGTACATTCCATAGTGGTGGTGTAGCCGGTGGAGATATCACTCAGGGTCTTCCTCGAGTTGAGGAGCTTTTTGAGGCAAGAAAACCGAAAGGTCTTGCTATTATCACAGAAATTCCTGGTGTTGCTGTCATCAACGACACAAAGAAAAAACGTGAGATCATTGTAACAAATCCGGAGAACGGAGATTCCAAGACATATCTGATCCCTTATGGATCTCGTATCAAGATTGCAGACGGACAGGTTCTTGAAGCTGGTGATGAACTTACAGAAGGTAGTGTAAATCCACATGATATCCTGAGAATTAAAGGTGTTCGTGCTGTTCAGGATTACATGATCCGTGAAGTTCAGAGAGTATATCGTCTCCAGGGTGTAGAAATCAGTGATAAGCATATCGAGGTTCTGGTTCGTCAGATGCTGAAGAAGATTCGTATCGAAGACAATGGAGATACAGAATTCCTTCCGGGAACACTTGTAGATGTTCTTGAATTTGAGGAAGTTAATGAAAACCTTGAGAAAGAAGGAAAGAAACCGGCAGAAGGAAAGCAGGTAATGCTTGGTATTACCAAAGCTTCTCTGGCAACAGATTCCTTCCTGTCAGCGGCATCCTTCCAGGAAACAACAAAAGTCCTGACAGAGGCTGCAATCAAAGGTAAGGTTGACCACCTGGTTGGTCTGAAGGAAAACGTTATCATTGGTAAACTGATTCCAGCAGGTACAGGTCTGAAACGTTACAGAGATATCCAGTTGGATACAGGCATGCCGGAAGAGGCACCGACAGTGGATGAAGAAACTGCAGAAAGCCTTCCGGAAGACGAAGAAACGATCACACTGGAAGAACCTGTTGATGCTGCAGATGATGAAATCATCAATGCAGAAGAAAATACTGACGATACAGAGGAATAATTAATTATTGTTCACAGACATCCCCTGACCATTTTGGTGGTCGGGGGATTTTTATATGGAAAAATATAAATATTGTATGAAAAAAACTGGAAGAATATCGAAAATTACAGACATGGATTTATTTGCATGCTATAATGAAGCTAATTAATATTTAAAATAAATAAAAAACTCTGAAATATAGGAGATTACCGGGAAAGGAGGGGGAAGATGGATAAGCAACTGCCGGTTTCTGTATGGCCGGAATGGAAGATTACAGAAAAGATTGGAGAAGGATCTTTCGGTAAAGTTTATAAAGCTTGTCGAAGTGAGCAGGGAACGACATTTTATTCTGCGATTAAAGTTATCACGATTCCCTCAAATCCCGGGGAATTAAGCAGCGTTCGTTCTGAAAGCCCGAATGAACAGTCAGTGAAAGAATATTTTCAGGGACTTGTTGATGAATGTATTCAGGAAGTCAGTACCATGGAATATTTCAGAGGAAATTCGCATGTGGTTTCTGTTGAAGATTATAAAGTAGTAGAATATCTGGATGACATTGGATGGGATATTTATATCCGGATGGAATATCTGACCAGCTTTATGGAATATTGTGCAGGACGCGCACTTTCGGAAGATGATGTGATCCGCCTTGGTATTGATCTGTGTAAAGCATTGGAATACTGTCAATGTCAGAATATTATTCACAGAGATATCAAACCTGAAAATATTTTTGTATCCAGGTTTGGAGAATTTAAACTTGGAGACTTTGGTATTGCCCGTGAACTGGAACGCACTATGAGCGGACTTTCAAAGAAGGGTACCTATTCTTATATGGCTCCGGAAATGTATAAAGGTGAAGCTTATGATTCAAGAGTAGACATTTATTCGCTTGGAATTGTTTTATACAAACTTCGGAATCACAACAGACTTCCGTTTATCAGCCTGGAAAAACAGCTGATTACATACAGAGATAAAGAAAATGCTTTGAATAAACGTATGGCCGGGGAGAAACTCCCTAGACCGGCAGAAGCAGGCGATGCGTTTGCGGAGGTGATTCTCAAAGCATGTGCGTTTGACCGGGAAGAACGTTATGCCAATGCAGAGGAATTTCGTGAAGCATTGGAGAGAGTAAAAACAGGAAGTTCATCTGCAAAAACAGTGCGTGTACGTAAAACGCAGGAGCTTGAACATGCACCGGGGAAAATAAATCCACAGAAGGTGCAGCACAAATCTCAGCAAAGAACACCACAGAAAGACCGAAAACAAGCAATCCAGCAGTCCCAAATGAAAGCAGAGACAGAAGGGACAGTGATTGTACGCAAAAACAATCAGGAAAGACCGTTATCAGCAAAAAAAGCCAAAAAGAGAGCAAAAAAGAAATTTGAGCCACTGGTTGCTGCGGTTATTATCATGTTTGCTGCAGTCTGTGTAATCGTGGGTGTATTTATCTGGCTTTTGAGGGAAAATGCGGAACTGCAGCGTTTGAAACAGTCTGTAACGGAAACTGTTCAGACTGCAGAGAGTAAGCAGTTGCAGGAGACACTGGAAAAAATACAGACACAGGCAACAGAGATCAGTGATAATCTGAATGATTACAGCTGGATCGGTTCAGAAGAGGATGGAAAGATCAGCTACCTGAAACAGCTGGATGATGGCAGCTGGCAGGTAAGGAAGATCCTTATTTATCCATCCCTTTCGAAGGATAATCAGTATGAAGAATACTATTACTGGAAGAATGAACTGTTTTTTGCATATATTTGGTCAGACAGCAGTACATCCGGAGATATAAAAGAAGGACAGCAGAAAATAGACCGTTATTATTATGATGATGGAAAGCTTGTCCGATGGATTGATGAAAATAACCGTTGTCATGACAATGAGACAAATAATGATGAATACGTCAGCAGAGGCGAAAAGTATCTGAATCGTGCAGAGGAATATAAGAATGAACTGAATCTTTCTTCAGACGGCAGCTCAGAAAATTCAGCATCATAAGAAAGGACGGAATATGGCCTATCAGATTGAATATGCATATACATGCCATATAGGAAAAATCCGCAATAATAATGAAGATAATTTCTGGTGCTGCGGTGATAGTCTGGAGGCTCAGAATCAGGGAATGAGCCATATTCGAAGCGGATATATGAAACAATCGGAATATCCGCTGCTTGCTGTTTTTGATGGCATGGGAGGTGAGAGCTGTGGCGAGATGGCTGCTTTTCTTGCGGCAGAAGCCTGTGGCGAACATTTTAAAACTGCAAAAGATGGAATACGGAATGATCCGGAAGAATTCCTGAATGAAATCTGTGAAAGCATGAATCAGGCTATCTGCGATTACGGCAGGACAAATAAGATCAACAGCATGGGAACAACGGCAGCATTACTTGCCTTTGCAGAAGATGCTGTTTATAGCTGCAATCTTGGAGACAGCCGGATCTATAAATCAGACCGCGAGAAATTTTATCAGATTTCACAAGACCACGTCCTGGGGCACAGTTTGTTTGGAAAGGCACCATTAACACAGTATCTTGGGATGGAAGAAGAAAATCTGCAGCTGGAACCGTCGATCAGCAGGCAGGAAATTAAAATAGGGGATCGCTTCCTGCTTTGTTCTGATGGAATCACAGATATGCTTTCAGACGGAGAAATCGCGGATATACTCAGCAGGGATATTCCAGTGGCAAAAACCGTAGAGATTCTCGTGGACAGAGCTCTGAAAAAGGGCGGAAGAGATAATATTACAGTTGTTTTATGTGAGATCATGGAGCAGCCACGCAATATGTTCAGACGAGTGTTAAATTGGTTTCACAGGCAGAATGAGGGTGATATATAATGAAAAACAGAATGCAGGATCTTGATTTTGAGCAGACAGTGGCATTTGATTCTGTAAAAGACTTTGAATTTACGAGAAAAGCTGCACAGAGATTTCGTCAGGTTGTCAGTCTGGATGGCTTTGAGGATGAGGATGCAGATGTTATTTTTCATTATTTATATAAAGAAATGGAACTCGTGTCTTTTGGAGATCATCTGAAACGTTATATTTATGAACGCGCAGGATTGGAAGAACCTTATAACGAAGTTACACAGGATATTTACAGAGATATTGTGATCGAATCATTTCATGAGACTTGTACACCGAAATCTATGAATCCAACTTCGACAAAACTAACATCGTTGGTAAATAACTGGCTGACACAGGCTTCCGTTAAAAGAGAGACGGTCTTTTTGCTGGGGTTCGGTTTGCGTATGAGTGCAGAAGATGTATCTGATTTTCTGACAAGGGTTTTGCGGGAACAGGATTTTGATTTCCATAATCCGGATGAAGTAATCTACTGGTACTGTTATTCGCAGCAGCTTGGTTATCATAGGGCAGAAGAACTTAAGAAACGCTATGAAGAGCTGGAACCAGATGAGAGTTATACAGAAGCTCCACAGGTTTATTCGGGAAAAATCTGTCTTGATACAGAGGATAAACTGCTTCGTTATCTGGCGTATGTGAAAGTTGGAGCAGATGATCCGATGTCCGAGAAAAGTCAGGCCTATCAGGAATTTGTCCGTCTCCTTACTCATGCAAAAGAAATCATCGCGAAGATGTATCAGGGGGATGAGGTGGAAAAATCCCGCAATAAAGTGTGGAATATTTCAGATATTACGGATTCAGATGTGGAAAAAGTTATCTGCAGTGGAATTCCTGTAAATAAAATGGGAAATCTTAAAAAGATGTCGGCATCTATTCTGGCGAAACATTTCAGTCAGAAGCGATTCAGCAGACAGAGAATCAACAGTATATTGAATCATAAATTTCCAGTAGAGCGCTTTGATCTGATTACATTAGAATTCTTTATCATTTCACAGGAGATGCAGGATGATGATCCGTATAATCGTTATCATCATTTTCTTGAGGAGATTCAGGAAATTCTTAAGAAATGCGGAATGAGTGAGATCTACATAGTAAATCCATATGAATGTTTTTTGCTGATGTGTCTTTTGACAGATTGTCCGCTTGCTGTTTTTGCGGATATCTGGGAAATGTCATATGAGGAAGATAAGCAGGAAGAATAAGAAAAACCTGTCAGACCGAAAATTCGGAATGACAGGTTTTTGCCGTGAAAAATGATCATTCGTTGTAATAACCATAGATCAGACGAGAATCCTGTGCGATTACTGCCTGTGCTTCACTACTGTCGGTGAGATCCTGCGACATAAAGCAGACAACCAGATCGATGTTTTTGGCGGTATTGTAAATGACTCCGGCATCATTTTCGACATCATCCAACTCTCCGGTTTTGTTGGCAACTTTTACTCCATCTGGAAGGTTGGCAGGAATTTTATTTCTGCGCTGCTGCATTTTGAGAAGAGAATACATTGCATCTGTATGCGCAAGAGTGGATTCGGCAGTGCCGGCATTGCTCTGATAGATTTCCTTCAGAAAATGACCGCAATCACTGACGGAAGTGTAATTATCACCATATTCATTACTCTGGAGAAGGAGACGTCCCATTGAAGTGCTGGAGTATCCATGAGAAGCACAAAATGCATTCACAGCACGCATACCGGCTTCATCATCGCCATCACCAAGCATATTTACAAGTTTATTTGCCGCATCGTTATCACTTACGGTAATCATTGAATTCAAATAACTGTTCAGTGTATCAGCACCATAAGTTTCGGAGAGAGATTCATAATTTTCGTAAACAGTACCCATAATAAAAAGTTTGATCAGACTGGCAGCCTGCATGGGCTGATCGTCAATCACACCTTCTGTATTTTTCATAAGGTTGCATACATATACGGACCAGGTGCCATTGTTCTGAGGAAGGAGTGGTTTAATCTGAGAGAGAAGACTGTTCAGACTTTCGTCAGTGGAAGACTCAGAAGAATGGGAAGGAGAAATAGTCCCTTCTTCCTGTACATCCTGTGAAGAATCAACGGAGGAATCTGTTTCAGAATCATTTGAGGATTCCAGTTGATCGTTCAGACTACCTAGTTCCTTTGCCTGACTGATCAGTTCTGCTGATGTATCAGAAATTTCCTGTACTGTATTCTGGAGATCAGTGACTTTTGAACGGAGAGAAGCAAGATCCTGAAAAGAGTAGAGTGTCAGCCCGCCAAGTGCGAGAATGACAAGCGCGAGGATGATGATGATCGTATAAAGAAGAAATGGCTTTTTGTGCTTGCTATTTTTCATTATATAAATCCTTTCTGTATGTAAGAGTTCTTTCTATAGTAAATGTCTTATAAAATATCTCTGGAATCAGCTGTTGTCCTGACTGAAAACGGAAGTGACAGCTTCGGATGACTCCTGAGTATCGCGATGCTCCTGCACAGCAGTCTGCCGACCGGAAGCTTTTTGCTGGCGATAATTCAGAAGATCTTTTTTTTCTTTGACAGCGGATGAAAAAGAAGTTTGTGCGTCGTTTAACGCCTGCTGTTTGTCTTTTACCTGGGAAATGAAAGCATCAAGGCTTTGCTCAGTATCCGAAATTTGTTGTCTGGCCTGGATTCCCATGAAAAAGATACCGGCAATAAAGAAGATCACGGTAATGATGAGCAGGATAACAGATGGGGTGATTTTGTTTTTCATAAAAAATCCTTTCCTATATTATAGATGTAAACAAATAAAGTGAAAATTACTTTTTTTTATTATAAGCAGAGATGTCTTAAAATGCAATAATAAGGATTTCGTAAAATAACGAAAAAATCCTGTAAAATGCCTTGACAGCTGCATTTTTACGGGATATAATGAGCAAGCGTGCAACAGGAACGCTGTTTTTTTGTGCGCAATATTCATTTGACAATAGCAACCGCGCTACCCCATGACTAACCATGGAGAAAATAATCGGGAGGTGAAATGGAATGCCAACATTCAACCAGTTAGTAAGAAAAGGACGTCAGACAGCTGTAAAGAAATCTACAGCACCGGCTCTGCAGAGAACATTCAACTCTTTAAGAAAGAAAGCTGTTGAACAGTCTGCACCACAGAAACGTGGAGTTTGTACAGCAGTTAAAACTGCAACACCTAAAAAACCTAACTCAGCTCTTAGAAAGATTGCCAGAGTTCGTCTTTCCAATGGAATCGAAGTAACAAGCTATATCCCAGGAGAAGGTCACAACCTTCAGGAACATAGTGTAGTTCTTATCCGTGGTGGACGTGTTAAGGACTTACCTGGTACCAGATACCACATCATCAGAGGTACACTGGATACTGCAGGTGTAGCTAACAGAAAACAGGCCCGCTCCAAATATGGTGCTAAGAGACCTAAGAAAAAATAAAGTAGAGGAGAGTGTATATTATGAATATTGATTACAGTCAGTTTTACAGAGGAACAACGAATATTCCCTCATATGGGAATGGTATATATAAGAAAGACACCCTTGTAAAGTATGAATTTAACACTACAGATGAACATGGCAATAAGATTATGGACAAGATGTCAAGGGAAGAAACCCTGCAGGCGATGAAGGACATCGGTTCGCAGTATGGAGATGCGGTTATTGTTGAATTTTCGGGAGATGGAATGGCTGCACTTGTGGAAAACAAGAAAGGTATAGTGGATGCCAATGTAACACAGGAGCAGCGGGAATCAATGGAGGCGAGAAATGCAGCGTTCCAAAAAGAAATTACGCAGGTTGATAACTCACTAGAACTTCCGGCATATTCCGGAATGTATGGTGCAGACAAGGCGGTTGCATCTGCGGTGGAGAACTGCAGCAAAGAGGAACAGGGATTTGTGTATGATATCATCCGTCAGAATTTCCTTGTTGGAAATACTGGCTCTATGACAGAGGAAGAACGGCAGGCAAATATTTCACTTGGTATGAAAAAAGCGGAATATGCGGCAGAGAATTTTATCCCGGAAGATAGCAGAAAACCATTTTTGGAAGCAATGGAGTCTATCGCAAAGCTTGCGAGCGCAGGAAAAGCTGACAATAACGGAAATATGGACTATGGAGTAGGGAAAGGTACATATCTTGGACATGGTAGCAATCTTGTAAAGACTACAAATGCGCTTGATATGATGAGGACGATGGACGGCAGTGCATACACGGAATATCAGAAGATTAGTAAAGAAAGCAGCAATGAGGACAGACAGCTTAATGCATTAAAATACCTTACAAATTGGTATGAAGGGGCAGTGAAAAAGAATCCTTCGATGGTTGATAATTACGAAAAGCAGTCGGAGGAATATGTGGAGAAAAATGTAAAAGATCAGAAGCTGGATGCAACTTTTTCAGATATAAAGACAGAAAATAAAGCGGCTTTTTTTGAAAGTCTGAAAGTGTTCCAGAATAATAATCCTAATTTTCTCTCATCTATCATAAATCGGGAGCTGGCATCTAAATTTTGGAGCATTTGATAAACGTAGATTGGAAAAGTTATAATTGCTCGGAAAATGGAAGATAACAACAATAAAGTGTAGAGTGTGCCTTTCACATAGGGACACTTGTTACACGCAATATTGTAAATGATACAAGTGGAGATTAAGGCACAAATATGATAAAAACAAAAAATATTTCAGAAATGTTGACTTCTTTAATTGAGGAGTATCGTTTTAATAAAAATACTCTTTCAAAATATTTAGAAATAACTGAAGAAACAATAGATGGAGTAGTAATGGGCAATGTGGAATGTTTGCCAGATGATCCTGCATTGCGTCTTAAGATACTTAGTAAAGCAGGATTTCTGTATTTTGGAGCGATTGAAGATAAGGATAGGCAATTAAGCGGTTTTTTGGAAGTGCTTGTTTCCTATCATGGCATATCCAAGCTAACGATAGCAAAAATGGCTGGTGTTGAGGAACAGGATATTGACAGGCTTTTAGCCAATCCACCAGAAAAAGTTGAAATCGAAGTAAAATATAAAATTGCTGTGACGGTTATGGAACTGCGATTTTGGCTAAAAGATTGTGAATCACCGATATAATCGGGATTTGTGAGTAGAGGGCACTTATGAAAAATAAAAGTATCAATCAAGTTTCCATAATAAATG
>OLWX01001240.1_pt1 | contig 12470 bp, 10 predicted proteins | sample 1673541 | NCBI WGS metagenome assembly OLWX01 (sample SAMEA103958114, study PRJEB25191) | human gut metagenome | reverse complement strand
GAGTGCAAAGCACGTAGCAATCTGGTATCAAAGGGGTCAAAATACCTTTTGACCCCAACATCATTCTGATACAAAAATGCGCCTGTGATCATTACCCGCAACATCTTCCCTGTATCACAGTGCACATCCCGCCGGAGGCTTTCTATATCCGGAAATAAATTTCCGGATATAGAAAAGAACCTCAGACTTAGAGTAGCATAATTTCTGCTTCTTTCCAAGTCTAAGGTCCTTAAATTTCTATAAGAATTTTATATGTATTTTCTAAACTTCAAATAAAAGATCTCCGTAAGAAGGCATTGGCCATACTTCTTTATCCACGATCATTTCCAGTTCATCTACCGGTGTACGGAGTCCTTCCATAGCCGGAACTACGCTGAAGTGATAGAATTCAGACTGTACTTTTCCTTCTTCTTTTCCTGCTGCTTCTTCTGTGACTGCTTCCAGTTTCTTAAGGGCAGCCTTTGTTTCTGTCAGAAGTCCTGAGATGTCAGCAAGCATTTCAGCCTGTACAGATGCATCTGCTCCGGCTTCTTTTACTGCAAGAACCGTATCTGCAAGCTCTTTTGTATTTTTTACAACTGCAGGAATGATCTGTTTTGCAGCAATATCGATCATGCCTTTGCTTCGATATTGATTGCCTTTGCATAGTTCTCGTATTTGATCTCTGCACGGGATTCCAGTTCTGCCTTGGTAAATACACTAAATTTTCCGAACAGTTCTACCGCTTTGTCAGTTGTCAGTGCCGGGATTGCTTCTACCATGGACTTGATATTCGGAAGTCCTCTCTTTTCTGCTTCAGCTACCCATTCGTCAGAATATCCGTTGCCGTTGAAGATAATTCTCTGATGATCTGTCAGATATTCTTTGATCAGGCTGTGTACAGCTGTATCAAAATCATCTGCTTTTTCCAGGACATCGCATGCCTCTGCAAATGCCTCTGCTACGATTGTATTCAGTACTACGTTTGGTCCTGCAATGGAATCGCGGGAACCTACCATACGGAATTCAAATTTATTTCCGGTAAATGCAAATGGTGAAGTTCGGTTTCTGTCGGTTGCATCCTTTGTAAGATCCGGAAGGGTTGTTACACCTGTTTGCAGCTTTCCACCATTCAGGCTGTGTGTTGCCTCACCTGTACTGAGAAGCTGTTCTACAACGTCCTGAAGCTGTTCTCCAAGGAAGATAGAGATGATTGCCGGCGGTGCTTCGTTTGCTCCAAGTCTGTGGTCATTTCCCGGATCGGCAGCCGATTCACGAAGCAGATCTGCGTGTACATCAACTGCTTTCAGGATACATGCCAGTACCAGAAGGAACTGTACATTTTCATGAGGTGTCTTTCCCGGATCCAGCATATTGATTCCGTCATCTGTTGTGATAGACCAGTTGTTATGCTTACCAGATCCGTTGACTCCTGCAAACGGTTTCTCGTGAAGCAGACATTTCAGTCCATGCTCGCATGCTACCTTTTTCAGTGTCTTCATGATGATCTGGTTGTGATCCACTGCAATATTGGCCTCTGCATAGATCGGTGCAAGTTCGTGCTGTGCAGGTGCCACTTCGTTGTGCTGTGTCTTCGCTGCAACGCCGAGTTTCCATAATTCTTCGTTGACATCTTTCATATAGGAAGCAACCCTCTGACGGATCGTTCCAAAGTAATGATCGTCAAGCTCCTGTCCTTTCGGCGGCATTGCTCCGAAAAGTGTACGTCCTGTGTAAATAAGGTCTTTTCTCTGTAAGAATTTCTTTGCATCAACAAGGAAGTATTCCTGCTCCGGTCCTACAGAAGGTGTTACTTTCTTTGATGTTGTATTTCCGAACAGACGAAGCAGTCTGATGGATTCTTTGTTGATTGCTTCCATAGATCTGAGAAGCGGTGTTTTTTCATCCAGTGCCTCACCTGTGTAAGAGCAGAATGCTGTCGGGATGCAAAGGATCGCTCCGGCTGCATCTTTTCTTACAAATGCCGGTGATGTACAATCCCATGCTGTATATCCTCTTGCTTCAAATGTAGCACGAAGTCCGCCTGACGGGAAAGAAGAAGCATCCGGCTCCCCTTTGATCAGTTCTTTTCCGGAAAAGCTCATCAGAACCTTTCCGCTTGGAAGCGGAGCTGAAATGAAGGAATCATGCTTTTCAGCAGTAACTCCTGTCAGTGGCTGGAACCAGTGTGTATAATGGGTTGCACCTTTTTCGATTGCCCATTCTTTCATCTCATGTGCAATTACATCTGCTGTCTCAAGATCCAGCTCTTTTCCTTCTTCAATTGTCTGTTTTAATTTTTTGTATACTTTTTTCGGAAGTCTCTCCTGCATTACTGCATCGTTAAAAACATCTTCGCCAAAAATTTCTGCCACGCTTAACCATCCACTACTCATAATTACCTTCCTTTCTCTAACGCAAAAAAACGAGGAAGCTCCACTTTGTGGAACTTCCTCGTTCATTGTGATCTCTGTTATTTAAGATATATTTACGATACTCTTTTTTCTTTCAAATTTCAAGACCAATTTTTTAATTTGTGTATATTTTCACAAAACTTCATAAGTTTTCAACTTCTTTTTCAACACTTATACCAGTCACTTCTTAGACCTCGAACAGCAGATCTCCGTAAGAAGGCATCGGCCACATATTCTTGTTGACGATCATTTCCAGTTCATCCACTGGTTTTCTTAAAGCTTCCATTGCCGGTACAACTTTCTGCATGAAGAAGAATGCCTGTTCTTTTCCTTCTGTCTCCGGTACTTCTGCCACAACAGTTTCCAGTGCTCTGAGTGCTTCTTTTGTGTCTTTCAAAAGATCAGCCGACTGTACAAGAAGCTCTTCCTGTACACCTGTATATGCTGCAGCGCTTGCCTGTTTTACCTGGTTGATCGAATTAGCCAGCGAAGTTACATATTGGATCACAGCCGGGATAATATGCTTGCTTGCGATATCGATCATGGAACGTGCTTCAATGTTGATTGCCTTTGAGTATGCCTCATATTTGATCTCTGCACGGGATTCCAGTTCTGCACGGCTGAATACATCGAATTTTTCAAACATTTCAACCGCATTGTCATATGTCAGACATTCAATAGACTCTACCATGGTCTTAATATTCGGAAGTCCTCTTCTTTCGGCTTCCTTCACCCACTCATCAGAATATCCGTTGCCATTGAATACAATTCTCTGATGTTTGGATGCATATTCCTTGATCAGATCATGGACTGCAAGATCAAAATCTTCTGCTTTTTCGAGTACATCGCAGGCATCAGAGAAGGACTCAGCCACGATTGTATTTAATACTACGTTCGGTGCTGCCACCGAGTCTCTGGATCCTACCATACGGAACTCAAATTTATTTCCTGTAAATGCGAATGGTGAAGTACGGTTTCTGTCAGTTGCATCCTTTGCAAAATCCGGGAGCGTACTTACACCGGTATGTAATTTGCCGCCTTTTAAGCTGTGTGCAGCTTCTCCGGTATCAATAAGCTGTGCAAGCACGTCTTCAAGCTGTTCTCCGAGGTATGCGGAAATAATTGCCGGCGGTGCTTCATTTGCTCCAAGTCTGTGATCGTTTCCTACGTCAGAAGCAGATTCACGGAGCAGGTCTGCATGCAGGTCTACTGCACGGAGAATACAGGTCAGAACCAGAAGGAACTGAATATTATCATGAGGTGTCTTTCCCGGATCCAGAATGTTGATCCCATCATCTGTAACCAGTGACCAGTTATTATGCTTTCCGGAACCATTTACACCTTCAAACGGCTTTTCGTGTAACAGGCATTGAAGATTATGGCGATATGCCACTTTCTTCAGCGTCTCCATGATCAGCTGATTATGGTCAACTGCTACGTTGCACTGTGCATAGATCGGCGCAAGCTCATGCTGTCCAGGTGCCACTTCGTTGTGCTGTGTCTTTGCAGCTACACCCATCTTCCAGAGTTCTTCATTGACATCAGTCATAAATGCTGCAATTCTCTCACGGATCGCACCAAAATAATGGTCATCCAGTTCCTGTCCCTTCGGAGGATTTGCTCCGAATAATGTACGTCCTGTAAATACAAGATCCTTTCTCTTAAGATATTTTTCTCTGTCTACCAGGAAATATTCCTGCTCAACTCCAACAGATGGTGTAACCTTTTGGGACGTTGTGTTTCCAAAAAGACGCAGAAGACGGATGGATTGTTTGTTGATTGCTTCCATAGAGCGAAGAAGAGGTGTCTTCTGATCCAATGCTTCTCCGGTATAGGAACAAAATGCTGTCGGTATATATAAAATCGATCTTTTCCCATCCGGACTCTTTTTAACAAATGCAGGCGATGTACAATCCCACGCTGTATAACCTCTTGCTTCAAATGTGGAACGCAGTCCTCCTGACGGGAAGGAAGATGCATCCGGTTCTCCTTTGATCAGCTCTTTTCCCGAAAACTCCATCAGGATCTTTCCATCTGACTTCGGTGCTGAAATAAACGAATCATGCTTTTCAGCTGTTGCTCCTGTAAGAGGCTGGAACCAGTGCGAATAGTGAGTGGCACCCTTTTCAATCGCCCACTCTTTCATCTCATGTGCAATAACGTCTGCTGTTGCAGCCTGAAGCTCTTTACCTTCTTCTATCGTCTTTTTCAGCTCTTTGTAAGTCTTCTTCGGAAGTCTTTCCTGCATAACAGCATCATTGAAGACGTTTTCTCCAAATATTTCTGCTACACTAATCCATTCGCTCATCCCATGTACCTCTCTTTTCTACTACTCATTTTCTACTACTCATACAAAACGGTCGTTTTTTGATTCAAATAAAGGAGTCTTGCACTCACGCAAAACTCCTTTTATACCGTTTTCTTCGGACGCCTTTGTCCATGATATTATCAAAAATCAGACTATTCAGCTTTTCCGTCAGAACCGAACAGAATCATTTTCTCTTTTACTTTTTCAACGATTGCATCTGCACCCGGTTTCAGAAGTTTACGTGGATCGTATCCTTTTCCTTCAAGATCCTTTCCTGCTTCAATGTATTTGCGGGTAGCTTCTGCGAATACCAGCTGACATTCTGTATTAACATTGATCTTAGAAACTCCAAGGTCAATTGCTTTCTTAATCATATCATCCGGAATTCCTGTACCTCCGTGAAGTACGAGCGGAAGTTCTCCTGTGAGCTCCTGAACTGCTGCAAGAGTCTCAAAGCTGAGTCCTTTCCAGTTTGCCGGATATTTTCCATGAATGTTACCGATACCTGCTGCAAGGAAATCAACGCCAAGGTCTGCAATCATCTTGCATTCCTTAGGATCTGCGCATTCGCCCATTCCTACAACACCGTCTTCTTCTCCACCGATAGAACCAACTTCTGCTTCGATAGAAAGTCCTTTTCCATGGCAAAGTTTAACAAGTTCTGTAGTCTTCTCAATGTTTTCTTCGATCGGATAATGAGATCCGTCAAACATAACTGATGAGAATCCTGCATCTATACATTTCAGGCAGCCTTCATAGCTACCATGATCAAGATGAAGTGCAACCGGAACCGAAATGTCCATTTCTTTGATCATTCCATTTACCATTCCTACAACTGTTCTGTATCCAGCCATGTACTTTCCTGCGCCTTCAGACACACCAAGAATAACCGGTGATCTTAATTCCTCAGCTGCAGTCAGAACTGCTTTGGTCCATTCAAGATCGTTGATATTAAACTGTCCTACTGCATAATGACCTGCTTTTGCTTTTTTTAACATCTCTGTTGCTGAAACTAACATTTTGTATTCCTCCACTTCTCTGTTAAAGGCTTTTATAGGCTGACCCCCAGGGGAATCGAACCCCTGATTCGACCGTGAGAGGGTCGCGTCTTGACCGCTTGACCAGGGGGCCAGATGTATGTTCATTAGCTGTCTGGCTAACTCACTTGCTTAGTATAACGTACTTCTTTTCATTTGACAAGACCTTTTTTTATTTTTTTACTGTTCCTCTTCCGGAACTACGATTTTAAGCGCCTGTTTCGCGTTCTTGATGCAGACACTGTCGTGTTCCCCACCGAACTCTCCATCCAGCGTCCATGGGATCTCTTCCACTGATTCAAAATGGATCTCACCTGTCTTAAATGAATAAATGTGCTTCGTATTGATCTGGCTGCTCAGAAGCGCCCCAATGATCTCCTGAAGCGCGAGCGGGTTCTTCGGTGTCCGGATCAGGGTAACCTCAAATTCTCCGTCATCAAAAACCACATTCTTCCCGATCATATTACGGAAACCGCCAACAGATCTGGAATTCGTCACCATACCATAAATAAATTCGTCCTCAATCGTTTCTCCGTCATGTGTCACTTTTAATTTATATGACGGGATATCAAAAATTCTGGTTGCTCCTTCCAGCACATATGCCAGATGTCCCAGAACATTCTTCATTTCCTGCTTTGTCTCATAAGATACATCCGTGAAGAGTCCGAATGCTGCAATGTACACGAACACATCTCCGTTAAACCGTCCGATATCACAGGGAAATTCTTTTCCCCCTGCAGCTGTACTTGCCGCCTGGAGAAGATTCTTCGGGATATGGAGACTGCTCGCAAAGTCGTTGGTCGTTCCTGTCGGGATGTAACCGACCGGAATCTTTTTTTCTCTCTTCATCATTCCGGTTACGACCTCATCAAGTGTTCCGTCACCACCACTGCAGATCACACGGTCATACTCCTCTGTAAATGTCTTTACTTTATAATAAGCGTCTTTATATTTCTGCGTCGGATATACAACCACTTCATATCCTGCTTTTACAATAATGTCAATAATATCAGAAAGCTTCGGTTTTAAAAGTCCCTTTCCTGCATTCGGATTATAAATAAACAATGCTTTTTTCATACGTCCGTCCTCCTGTTATCTGTTTTTTTCTCTATAAGGGCTGTCCCCACAGCTCCTTACGGATACATGCATTATAGCATAAAGAGCCTGCTTTCGGCAGACTCTTCAAAGTTTTATGCAATTATCTGTTCTTAACGTTCACAAGAAACCTTTCGATACCAGCTGCTGCTTCCTTTTCATCTGTTCCGTTCGCAACAACGGTGATTTCCTCTCCCGGCATCAGTGTCAGACTCATCATCCCCATAATGCTCTTTGCATTGACTTGCTTCTGGTCAACTTCGATATATACCGAACTTGAATACTGACTAGCTTCCTGAACAAGAAGTGCAATCGGTCTGGCGTCTAATCCCTCGGACAATTGAATCTTAACAGGTTTTTTGATCATAATGTTCCTCCTTGCTTAGCCCTTATCTCTTCCGCCATTTCACTTAACTTGCGCAATCTGTGGTTCACTCCGGACTTGCCTACCGGATTTTGCAGAAGTGCGCCTAACTCTTTTAAAGATGCCTCCGGATATGTAAGTCTTGTAAGGGCCATGTCCTTCAATCCTTCCGGCAGCTTATCGAGTCCTTTTGTTTCCTCAATATACCTTATATCGTCGATCTGCTTTACAGCAGCGGAAACCGTTTTATTGATATTCGCAGTCTCGCAGTTCACTTTTCGATTCACCGTATTTCTCATATCTTTCAATATACGGATATTCTCCAACTCCATCAGTGACTGATGTGCCTCCATCACATTCAGCACATCCACGATCTGAGCTCCTTCTTTCAGATAAACCACAAATGATTTCTTCCTTGATACAATCTTTGCGTCCAGAGCAAAACATCTCATTATCTTCTGAATCTGCTGCGCTTTTCCCATCGACGCACAGACAATTTCAAAATGATAGGACTTCTCCGGGTCGCTCATGGATCCCGATGCAAGAAAAACGCCACGCAGGAAAGACCGCTTACAGCAAGTCTCCTGAATCACGACATTCTTTACTACAGAAAGCTCTTCTTCCACGTCTCCATAAGGATTGAGCAGTTTTGCCGCCTGAAGCACCCTGATAGCATCTTCGTGTTTTTTTACAACTATATAATAGTAGCTGCTGCCTTTTTCCCGGTTCACCCGAATAGCGATATCAACCACTATATTAAACGTTCTTCTCAATAAAGTAAAGCTTTTTCTTGCAACTGCCAGATTTTCCGTATGAATCTTAAGTGCTGCATGACCTCTGCTGTCGATCATGACAGCCCCGCACATGCTGATGATCGCTGCAAGTTCTGCAATCTGGCAATGTCTTGCAGGACTTAGCTGACGCGATATTTCTTCTTTAATATTTCCAGAAAAAGACATACTATCACCTATTTTGCTTTCGTAATTGCATCTTTCTCGATATCACGATGCTCTTTTCTTACACCATACTCTTTCTCTGCCACAGACAGCCGTTCATACAACTCATTGGCAAGTGTCACGGAGCGGTGTTTTCCGCCGGTACATCCGATTGCGATCACAAGCTGGTTCTTTCCTTCTGCAACATAGTTCGGAATCAGGAACTCAACCATGTCGACCAGCTTCTTCAGGAATTCTTTTGAAATATCGTTATTCATCACGTAATCCCTGACCGGCTTGTCATTGCCACTCTGCGGGCGAAGTTCATCAATATAATACGGATTCGGAAGAAATCTGACATCAAATACCAGGTCTGCATCACTCGGAATTCCATATTTAAATCCGAAAGATAACACAGTAATGTACAGATTCTTGTATTCTTTATTCTCGGCAAAAATACGGTTCAGTTCACTGCGCAGCTCCCTGGTCAGCATCCGGCTTGTATCCAGGATATAATCTGCCCTTTCTTTTAAAAAGGCAATTTTCTTACGTTCTTTGGCAATCCCGTTCTCAATTCTGCCGCCCTTTGAGAGTGGGTGGTTCCTTCTTGTCTCTTTATATCTTTTCACCAGTGTATCATCATTCGATTCAAGGAAAAGAATCTCCAGTGGTATCTTGGCTTTTTCAAGTTCGTCCAGAACCTGGTCCAATGCACGCAGATTCTGTCCACTGCGAATATCAAGTCCCAAAGCGATTTTCGTGATCTCACCATTTGGAACGATCAAAAGTTCTGTCAGTTTTGTCATTAAAGGAATCGGCATATTATCCACACAGAAATATCCCATGTCTTCCATCATTTTCAAAGTTGTACTTTTCCCTGCTCCGGACATTCCCGTTACAATTACGAATCTCATCCCTAAAATTCTCCTATTTGTTTCACTTCCGGTTCCATCGTAACACCGGTATCTTCTTTCACTTTCGCTGTTACCTGCCGGATCAGCTCCATCACATCAGCCGCCGTCGCATTTCCTTTATTGATCACAAATCCACTGTGCTTTTCAGAAACCTGTGCTCCACCTACTGTAAATCCTTTCAGACCACTGTCCTGGATCAGTTTTCCTGCAAAATATCCTTCCGGACGCTTAAAGGTGCTGCCTGCACTCGGATACTCCAGCGGCTGCTTCGATACACGCTTCTGACGGAGGTCATCCATCTGCGCTTTTATTTCTTCTTTTTTGCCTTCTGTAAGCGAAATCACGGCACCCAAAACGATATATCTTTTCTCCGGGATAATGCTTGTACGGTATCCGAGTCCCAGTTCTTCTGCCGGAAGCTCCATGATCTCGCCCTCTTCTGTCATAACCCTGACACTCGTCAGTACATCCTTCATCTCTCCGCCATACGCGCCGGCGTTCATCACAACCGCTCCGCCAAGCGTTCCCGGAATACCTGCTGCGAACTCAAATCCGGTCAGTGCTGCATCAAGTGCTGCATTTGCAATCTGCGCAAGCGAACATCCTGCCTGCGCCGTGATCTGATTTCCTTCTACCTGAAATGTTCCCATACTCTTATAAAGCTGGATAATCGCTCCTCTGAAGCCTTTGTCTCCAACCAGAAGGTTGCTTCCATTTCCTACTATATATATAGGTATCGAAAATTCCCGGCACACCCGAATTGTCTCTGCCAGTTCCTTTTCATTCGATGGCATGATAAAATAATCTGCCGGACCACCGATCCGGAAGGTTGTATGCTTCTTCATCGGTTCATCCTTCTGTATTTTGGCTGCATCGACCACATTATACAAACATGTCTCAAAATTCTGTTCCATTCTCTTCTCCTAGTATCTATAAATATTCTATGCCATTCTTCTCTTTTTATTTAACAGGAAATTGCCATTGGACCTCCCGCCAAATAGAAGTTACTACGTGCCAAAGCACGTTTTAATATCATCCTCATATGACGTAAGTGTCAAAAATAAATTTTGGCACTTACATCATATGATACACCAAAAAATATGCAAGTTCAACGCGCTCTTGCAAAATTAAGTGAAATGCGATATAGTAAGGCATAACATAGAAATTTTATCAATATTTTCAAAAAGGAGTGATTTTTAACTGTGGACTCGAGTGTCTCGCAAATACTTATTTTGCTAGTCCTGCTGCTCTTATCCGGCATATTTTCGTCAGCCGAGACAGCACTTACAACCTACAACAAAATCCGGATGCGTGCCCTTGCAGACGAGGGTAACAAGCGTGCCAGCGCCGTACTTGCCGTAACTGAGAATTCAGGTAAAATGCTTAGCGCGATCCTCATCGGCAACAACATTGTTAATACTGCGGTAGCTTCCCTTGCCACCACAATCGCATACCGCCTTGGTGGAACCGCCGTCGCGATCGCAAGTGGGCTTATGACGCTTCTCATCCTCCTTTTCGGAGAGATTACTCCGAAGACGATGGCAACCATTCATGCTGAGAAGATGTCTCTTTTCTACGCACCGGTTATCAATATTTTCATGAAGATCATGACTCCGTTTATCTTCATTGTAAACGGCCTCTCCACCGGTCTTCTGATGCTTCTTCGCATCGATCCGAATGCCAAAGACAATACCATGACCGAAGCTGAACTCCGAAGTGTGGTAAATGTCAGCCATCAGGACGGCGTGATCGAATCAGATGAAAAAGAGATGATCTACAATGTGTTTGATCTCGGTGATGCCATTGCCAAAGACGTCATGGTTCCCCGTGTCAACGTAACTTTTGCTGATATTGACAGCAGTTACGACGAACTGATCGACCTGTTCCGGGAAGACAAATTCACCCGTCTTCCGGTTTACCAGGAGACAAAAGATAATGTTGTCGGAACGATCAATATGAAAGATCTTCTTCTTTATGACAGTAAGAAAAGTGAGTTCCAGATTAAAGACATTCTCCGTGAAGCCTACTTCACTTATGAATACAAGAGCATTTCCGAGCTTCTTGTTGAAATGCGCCAGGCCTCTTTCAATATCGCAATTGTCCTGGATGAATACGGTGAAACATCCGGTCTGATCACCCTGGAAGATATCCTTGAAGAGATTGTTGGCGAAATCCACGATGAATATGATGAGAATGAAGAAGAAAATATCAAAGCGGTAGGCAAACACGAATATATTATTGAAGGTTCTACCAATCTTGACGATCTCAATGATTCCCTGGATCTGAATCTGGAATCGGAAGATTATGATTCTCTCGGAGGCTTTATCATCGAAAAGCTGGATCGTCTTCCAAAAGCCGGTGACTCTGTTTCCACCGAAAACGGAATCCGTATGGTCGTAGAAAAGCTCGATAAAAACCGGATTGAGACAGTTCATCTGTATCTTCCGGAGAATTACCGCGAACATACGTCTGACTCGTTGGAAACTGACGACTAAGCAGACCTCCCGGGAAGAAATCCTGACAGATTTTTTCTTTATATTTTGCAGGATATACAATAATTTCAGGGCAGCCCAAAGTGGACTGCCTTTTTCTTTTTCGGATTTCGTTATTTTTTAAACAATTTTTTTAAGAAATATTGGTTTTTTATTGATTTTATTGCGTAATTATGTATAATTATGGTAAATGGGTGAAGGATTTTACTTCATCAGATGATAAAATCTGCGCTCACAGCTTTTATCATTTAACCATTTAACTAGAATTAGGAGAAAGAGGTTAATTGCAATGGCAGAAATCAATTTAAGCAAGTATGGTATTACTGGAACAACAGAAATCGTGCACAACCCTTCTTACGAATTACTGTTTGAAGAAGAAACAAAAGCAGGTCTTGAGGGATTTGAAAAAGGTCAGGTCAGCGAACTTGGTGCTGTGAACGTAATGACAGGTGTATACACCGGACGTTCCCCTAAAGACAAATTCATCGTAGTTGATGAAAACTCTAAAGACACTGTATGGTGGACTTCAGACGAATATAAGAATGACAACCATCCGGCTTCACAGGAAGCATGGGAAGCTGTAAAGGAGATCGCCAAGAAAGAACTTTCTAACAAGAAACTTTATGTTGTAGATGCATTCTGCGGCGCTAACAAAGATACACGTATGGCAATCCGTTTCATCGTCGAAGTTGCCTGGCAGGCTCATTTTGTAACAAACATGTTCATCAAACCAACAGCTGAAGAACTTGAGAACTTCGAACCTGACTTCGTAGTATACAACGCTTCTAAAGCAAAAGTTGAAAACTACAAAGAACTTGGACTTAACTCTGAAACAGCTGTTTTATTCAATATCACAAGCAAAGAACAGGTTATCGTTAATACATGGTACGGCGGAGAGATGAAGAAAGGTATGTTCTCTATGATGAACTACT
>OLWX01001232.1_pt1 | contig 12552 bp, 9 predicted proteins | sample 1673541 | NCBI WGS metagenome assembly OLWX01 (sample SAMEA103958114, study PRJEB25191) | human gut metagenome | reverse complement strand
GGAAAGACAGGAGGAGTCAATGCTTTCAAAATTCAGCATTAAAAAGCCGTTTACGATATTGGTCGCGGTGGTCATCGTCATCGTGTTCGGGGTGATCGCCCTTACTAAGATGACACCTGATCTGTTTCCGAAAATCAATACGCCGTATGTGATCGTCATGACCACGTATCCGGGAGCGAGTCCGGAGGAGGCGGAGTCGGAGATCACTAAGCCGATGGAGCAGCAGCTGGCGACTCTTTCTAACATCAAGAACGTAACGTCGGTATCGGCAGCTAATTATTCTATGATCCAGCTGGAGTTTTCGGACAGTGTCAACATGGATTCTGTGTCGGTGGACATTCGTGACAAGATCGACCAGATCGAAGGTGTGCTGCCGGACACGGCCGGGACTCCTGTGGTCATGAAGATCAGCATGGACATGATGCCGGTGGTGACGGCCGCGGTCGGCATGGATGACAAGTCGTCGGGCGAGGTGTCTCAGTTTACGAAGGATAATCTGCAAAGTCAGCTGGAGGGCGTAGAAGGTGTGGCTTCGGTGTCTGCCATGGGTATGGTGGACGACAATGTCCAGATCGTGCTGTCTCAGGACAAGATCGATGCGGTCAATTCAAAAGTTGCTGCTGCTATCAACAGTCAGATGGGCGATGCGGAAGGTCAGATGAAGAGCGGCATGGCAGCTGCAAAGAAGGGAAAGAAGCAGATACAGGACGGGAAGAAAGCGGTGAAGGACGGGCAGTCTCAGGCTGCAAAGCAGCTTGCTGCAACGAAGACGAAGCTGCAGGAAAGTCGTGATCAGCTGGTTTCTTTGAAGCAGAATGGACCGGCCATCAAGGCGCTGTATGAACAGTACAAGAAATACAAGGATGATCCGATCATGGGGCCGCAGATCGAAAGTCAGCTGAAAGCGCTGGGGATCGATCCTTCCTCACTGGATCAGCTGGTGCCGCAGATCGATCAGGCGGATGCGCAGCTGAAGCAGATCGACAAAGCCCTTGAGGATCTGGATGCACAGGGCTCTGCCATGAACTTTGAACTGGGGTCTAAGTATGCAGACCTGACTTCTGCCGAGGGCACGGTCGAATCGACGGTAAATCAGCTGCAGTCGGCGCTCAGTCAGCTGCAAAGCTCCAAAGAGGCGGCTCTTGCCAGTGCGGACATGACGGGCGTGATCACCATGCAGAACGTTTCGGCGATTTTGAGCGCGCAGAATTTTTCCATGCCGGCGGGATATATCACGGACGGCAAGGCGGAGGTGCTGGTTAGTGTCGGTGATAAAATCAGGGACAAGGATGAGCTGGAGGATCTGATTTTATTTGATATGGGGATCGATGGTCTGGATCCGATCCGTCTTTGTGATGTGGCGACGGTGTCATACACGGACGATGATGCGGAGACATATGCCAAGATTAACGGCAACAACGGGGTGCTCCTCAGTTTTACGAAACAGTCCAGCTACGCGACGGCAGATGTGTCTGAGAACATCACAGATAAGTTCACTCAACTGGAAAAGGAATACAAGGATGATGGTCTGTCGTTTACGACGCTGTATGACCAGGGGGACTATATTCATATCGTTATCAATTCGGTGCTGCAGAATCTGCTTTTAGGCGCGATCCTGGCGATCGTGATCCTGCTGGTGTTCCTGCGGGATCTGCGGCCGACGCTTATTACTGCGGTCAGCATCCCGCTCAGCGTGATCTTTGCCATCGTTCTGATGTACTTCTCGGGCGTGACTTTGAATATGATTTCCCTGGCGGGACTGGCTATCGGGGTCGGGATGCTGGTGGATAATTCCATCGTGGTGGTGGAAAATATCTATCGTCTGCGCTCCATGGGATACAGCCGGGTGCAGGCTGCGTTTTCCGGGGCGGTGCAGGTGGCGGGAGCGATCACAGCTTCGACTTTGACGACCATCTGTGTGTTCGTTCCCATCATTTTCGTAGACGGGATGACGCGTGATATTTTCACGGATCTGGCTTTGACGGTAGCGTATTCGCTGCTGGCAAGTCTTTTGATCGCATTGACGCTGGTTCCGGCTATGGCCAGGGGACTTTTGAAGAAGGAGACGCGTCTTACGGTCCTCAGCCAGACGGGACGTTTTATGGATAAATATCGGGCTGCAGTGCGCTGGGCGCTTTCTCATAAGGCGGTCGTGCTGATTGCTGCTGTGGTACTGCTGGTGGGTTCTTCCGGCCTGGCGCTGATGCGTGGTCTGTCCTTTATGCCGTCCATGTCGACGCCGCAGATCTCTGCTACCATCCAGATGCCGAAGGAGAGCACTTTGAAAGAAACTTCCGATACGACGGACAAGATCGTTAAGGAGATCCGCAAAGTGGACGGTGTGGAAACGACAGGTGCGATGCTGTCCAGCGATACGGCAGGAATGATGGGTATGTCCGGAATGTCTCAGGATGTAACGTCCACCATGGTATATATCATCCTGGATGAGGATAAGGCGGACAACGGCAAAATCATTGCAAAGAAGCTGGATAAGCTGGCAAAGAAATATAACTGTGAGATCGTGACTTCAGCTGATATGGATATGTCGTCCATGATGGGAGGCTCCGGTGTGCAGATCAAGCTTTACAGCGAAGATTTGAAACAGCTGCGTACTGCGGGCGTTGCCATTGAACGGAAGCTGAAGGGCATGAAGAGCCTGGAGGATGTTTCTACCATAGATGAGGACAGTTCGAAAGAACTGCACGTTGTGGTCAACAAGAACCAGGCTATGAAGTATGGGCTTACGGTGGCGCAGGTGTACCAGCAGATTTCTGCAAAGCTGACTAAGGAGTCTGCGGCAACGACGCTTTCGGAGAATGGCAGCAGCATGGATGTGGTGGTTGAGAATTCGACCAGCAAGGCATTTACGCGAGAGGATCTTGAAAACATGAAGCTGAAGGCTTCAGGAAGTGCCGGATCTTCGGGTGCTGCTGGTGGATCGGGAAGTGCTGCGGCTTCAGGGGAATCTATGCCCGGGGCATCCGGCAGCTCAGCGAGCGGCGCATCTTCATCGGCGCCTTCTGGCTCCTCAGAGGTGAAACTCAGCTCTATCGCAGATATTCAGACGACTGCTTCCCTGAGTGAGATCAACCACGATAATCAGAAGCGGAGTCTGTCGGTGACTGCTTCTGTGAAAGATGGCTATAATATTACTCACGTCAACAGCGACGTACAGAAAATGATCAAGAAAGAAAAGCTGATCCCGAGTGGAGTCAAGGTGGATTACGGTGGAGAAAACGAGGAGATCATGCATTCCATGAAGCAGATGATGCTCATGCTGCTGGTGGGTTTCATCCTGGTATATCTGGTGATGGTAGCTCAGTTCCAGTCATTGCGATCGCCTTTTATCGTGATATTTACGATCCCGCTGGCCTTTACGGGCGGGATGCTGGCACTGCTGATCTGCGGTCAGGACGTCAGCGTAGTATCCATGATGGGATTCGTTATGCTGATGGGTGTCGTGGTCAATAATGCTATCGTACTGGTAGACTGCATCAACCGGTTCCGGCTGGAAGGCATGGATATGGAGAGCGCTGTCATCGAGGCAGGTGCTGTCCGTATGCGTCCTGTTCTGATGACGGCTATTACGACGATCCTGGGACTTTTGCCTCTGGCTATCGGTCTGGGCACTGGCGCGGAAATGATGCAGCCGGTAGCCATCGTTTGCATCGGCGGTCTGCTCTATGCGACTTTGACTACGCTGATCGTGATCCCGATCATGTACCGGGTCTTCGCCAAGAAGCACATGGAAAAGATCGCAGAGGAAGAGCTGGAAGTCGTGAATGTGTAAGAATTGCAAAGGAATACTCCTTGACAAGTAACGACAAGTGCGTTACCTTGTATGTACAAGGAGGTGATCGTGATGGAAAAGACAGCCACGTTGAATTTAAGAGTAAATCCGGCGGTGAAAGAAAACGCAGAAGCTGTTTTATCAAAGCTTGGCATTCCGATGTCCACAGCAATAAATATGTATCTCAATCAGATTTCCCTTACAGGAGGAATCCCGTTTCCGGTTACATTACCGCAGGTGCCTGATTCCGTGAATGTTGATGCAATGACCGATGAAGAGTTGTATTTAAAATTGAAAGCAGGTTATGCTGATGCAAAAGCTGGACGTGTACAGGATGCTGATGCGGTCTTTGCAAAATTTCTGGAGGAACATGGTGCATGATAAAATATACTGTGAAGATCTCAGATAAAGCGCAGGCAGATATGGAGCAAATTTACAGCTATATTGCAAAAGAACTGATGTCACCGCGAAATGCCCTGGGTCAATATAAACGGATTGCGGATGCGATATCCAGGCTTGACATCATGCCAGAACGGTTTCAGTCTTTGGACTTTGGAAACCTGAATGGACTTCGGAGAATGCCTGTAGATAAGTATTTGGTTTTTTATGTTATAGAGAATAGGTGCGTTATTGTAACGAATGTATTGTATAGTGCATCGAATATTTTGGAAAGAATAGAAAAGTGTGAGTTGTAAAAAGGAGTTTGATCATGAAAACCAAACTCAAAAGAAAATCCTTGAAATACCCATCATCCGATGGTATAATAACTTTCGTTAAGCCGGCGTGATGGAATTGGCAGACGTGCGGGACTCAAAATCCCGTGGTGGCAACACCGTATGGGTTCGACCCCCATCGCCGGCACCATGATATATGTGATATCGATGGATATAGTGTAAATTACAAACCCGTTAGGAGGAATCTTTAATGAACGGAAACATTTGGGCAACGATTTTACCTTTAGTCATCCTGATCGCGGTAATGTACTTCCTGCTGATCAGACCTCAGAAGAAGAGAGAAAAAGAAGTGAACGCCATGAGAAGCGGTGTGCAGGTCGGAGATGAAATCATCACGATCGGCGGTATCTGCGGCAAGGTTGTAAAAACGAAGGAAGAATCCCTGGTCATTCAGGTTGGCGCTGACAGAGTAAAATTCGAAATCATGAGATGGGCTGTTTCCAAGGTTGTAGAAGAAACTGAAAAACCTGCAGCTAAGGCTCATGAAGAAGAAGCTGAAGAAACAGAAGTAAAGAAATCCAGCAAGCCTAAGAAGCTGAAGAAGGCTGCTCCGGCAGAAGAAGCTCCGGAAGAAGTTGAAGAAGCTGAAGAAGTTGAAGAACCGGCAGAAGAGGCTGAAGGTGAAGTAGTTGAAGAGAAAGCAGAAGAAGAAAAGTAGATTTCTCGATCGACTTTAAAATTCTTTACGGGATAATATAAATGGAGAATGAGAGCTGTTATGAAACTTAACGTTTTGTAACAGCTTTTTTATGTGCAACCGGCGAACGGCATGATTACAGTGGTGCGGTTATGGTGGTGCGGTTACGTTTTTTACCTCGAATTTTCGTGCAAAGAGTGTTTCGGATAATTTGCTGTAAATGAATTCCAATCCGTTGAGGGAAAATACCACGATTAGAAATAGAATTGAACTCTGAGGTAGTTAGGGAAAGATGAGACACCGTTAGGGGTATAAGAAGGGGCGATTTTCATAGAAAATTTCCTGAGATTGGATTTAGACTATCGCAATATATCTGGGATTTTGGAATCAGGATAGTCTGGCTGGTTTGATCTGCAGATTTTTCAAAAAAACTATCCGCAGGGGCTTTGAAAAGGGAATCAGGGTGATTTTTTATATAGCAAGTCAGATATGAGAGCATTATCAGGCGATATATTTCTGAAATTATGGAAATCTCGATAGAATCCTTACATATACTCCAAAGGGAGGTGTAGTATGGAAAAACTGAGAAAAAGCCTGAAGGCTTATGTGATTGCGCTGGTGCTGTTTGTTGCGCTGACCTTTGTGCTGGCAGCACTGGTGAATTTTACAGGATTTCGTGAGACCTGGACGTTTGGGTCACTGCTGGTGATCATGAGTATTTCAAGCCTTGTGCTGGGAATGATGGAGGGAAGGATCTTTCAAAAACGAGGTCTTCTGGCTGGAGGCGCAGCGGCTGTTTTCTTTCTTGCTATCATTCTTGTGTCGGTCCAGGGACTCTTTGCAGAGGAGTTTTCTCTGGGGAAAACAGGCTGGCTGTATCTGATCCCGGTGGCGGCGGGAAGCCTCGGTGGAATCTGCGGTGTCAATCATAAGACATGAAATGAGGCGAAATCCTCAAAAACTGCGTAAACTGTTTGAAAAATCAACGTGTTTGCTCTTGTCTCACTTTACAAAAAGTAGTAAAATATCAACAGTATGATTTAATGGGCATTGCTGTGCCCGGAAAAACCAATCACAAAAGACGGAGGCAAAGATGAAGTATAAGTGGAAACGCGTGTTAGCGGTAGTGTTTCTTTTCATTATCGTTGCAGGCTGGTATGTGACAGTATGCGGCATTGGACCGGTAAAACCGATACAGGATCGGATGAAACTGGGCCTGGATATCAAGGGTGGCGTTTACGTTGTCATGGAAGCAAAGACGGACCTCAAAGGCGAGGAACTGCAGAAGGCTATGGAGCAGACGCAGGCTGTCATAGAAGAGAGAGTAAACCAGATGGGTCTTGCGGAACCTGTAGTTACTATTGAGGGTGACAAGCGTATCCGTGTAGAACTGCCTGGCGCAGAGGATGCACAGGAAGCTATCGAGCAGATCGGCAAGACGGCGCAGCTGCAGTTTGCACTGGCAGACGGAACCATCGTGCTGGATGGCGGCAGTGTAAAAGACGCATCAGTAACGACTGACCAGGACTCTGCCGGATATGCAGTAGCACTGGAATTTGACAGCAAGGGTGCAGACGCATTTTATGAGGCGACTGTCAAGGCATACAGCGGAGCGGTACAGTCTTCCGTAGAGGACGTGAACAATGACGCCATCATGATCCTGCTGGACAATCAGATCATTTCCGCACCATCGGTTAACAAAGGACCGATCAGCGGAGGAAAATGCACGATCACAGGCAACTTCTCTCAGGAAGAGGCATCCAACCTGACAGCACTGATCAAAGGCGGTGCTCTGCCGCTTACTCTGGAAGAAGTCAATTCTTCCGTGCAGTCGGCAAAGATCGGTTACAATGCACTGGAAATGAGCGTATATGCAGGGCTGATCGGTCTGGCTCTGATCCTGATCCTCATGATCGTTGCATACAGAGGACTGGGTGTTGCAGCTGACCTGGCACTGCTGCTGTATGTTATCATCGTACTCAACATCATGGCATGGATGGGCAGCGTGCTGACCTTGCCTGGTATTGCAGGTCTGATCCTGTCAGTCGGCATGGCGGTAGATGCCAACGTTATCATATTCGCTCGTATACGAGAGGAGATCAGTGCGGGCAAGACGGTGCGTGTTGCGACTCAGGAAGGTTTCAAGCGTGCTATGGCTACAGTCATCGACTCTCAGGTGACGACGCTGATCGCCGCAGTGATCCTGTACGAAATCGGTACCAGCTCAGTCAAGGGCTTCGCATGGACGTTCATGATCGGTATCGTCGTAGGAATATTCACGGCTGTCGTGGTTACTCAGCTTTATGTGGGCATCATGGCAGACAGTACGAAGCTTGGAAAGCGCAGCATGTTCGGCATCAACAAAACCGGCCATGCATCCTTCCACATAAAAAAAGAACTTCATTTTATTCGCTATAGGAAGATATTCTATTTGATTTCTGTTGTGATCCTGGCACTGGGACTCGTGTTCGGCATAGCCAGAGGCATGAATTACGGGATCGACTTCACCGGAGGCACCATGATCCAGATGGATATGGGCAAGACGGTCAAGACAGCAGATGTAGAAAAAGCCATCAAAGAATATAAGCTGGATCCGGAAATCATTTACTCCGGAGAAGGCAATAAAGAAATCGTGATCCGTACCATCAAGTCCCTTGACAGCGATCAGCGCGCCAAGGTCATCAGCACGATCAACGAAAACTTCGGAACGACAGATGACCATGTCGTAGCAGAAGAACTGTTCGGACCTTCTGTCGGAAAAGAGCTTCGAAACAATGCGTTCCTGGCGGTACTGATCGCCGGTATATGTATGCTGGTCTATATCAGGTTCCGGTTCCGCCAGTGGCGGTTTGGCGGAGCGGCGCTTCTGGGCGTGCTGCACGATGTGCTGATCGTTATCGCATTCTATGCGATCTTCAATATCACGATCAACAATCCGTTCATTGCAGGTATCCTTACGGTAGTCGGCTATTCCATCAATGATACTATCGTAGTCTTTGACCGTATTCGTGAAAACCTGCGGCTCAAGCGCAGCATGCAGCTGGATCTGCTCATAGATCAGAGTATCACTCAGACCCTGGGACGTTCCCTGATGACGTCAGTAACGACTCTGATCGTTATGGTGCCGATGCTGATCATGTCCGGACCTGCGATCCGTGAATTCGTCGTACCGCTTATGGTCGGCATCATCGCCGGAGCATATTCCTCCATCGCGATGTGCAGTCCGCTGTACTATGAATTCAGCAAGCGCAAGAAGGTTTCAAAATACGAAAAACAGGTACAGGCAGCGACCAAGAAGAGCAAGAAGAAAGCCAAGAAACAGCTGGAAGAAACGAAAGCACTTCCAGATGCAGAAATCGGCAAACCGGCTGACGATACAGCAGATCTTACTGCAAAGAATGCTCCTAAGGATGTTGACACAGCAGCCGCTGCGGCAGCAGAACAGGAAAGCACTCCGGCAGATCCTGCAAAGTCCGGTACGGACGCTTTGCAGCCAAAACAGAAGAATACCATGGATCAGAAACGTTCCAAACGGTATGTCAAAGGAAATCAGAAAAAGTAAGGGTTGACTGACGAAGATGAAGAGAAGAAGCGAGTTTTTAGATACAATTTTAGAATTTAATCCCAATTACGATATCGAATTGATCGGCCATGCCTACGATGTGGCAGAAGAAATGCATCGTGGTCAGCTTAGAAAATCGGGTGAGCCGTATTTGATCCATCCGATGGCTGTCGCGGAGATCCTGGCAGACCTGGGAATGGACGAAGAGACCATCGTAGCGGGACTTCTCCATGATGTCGTCGAGGATACATCCTATACGGAAGAAGAACTGATCGTAGATTTCGGGGAAGATGTGGCCATGCTGGTTGACGGCGTCACCAAGCTGGCCTCCCTGAAATTCGAGAGCAAAGAAGAACGACAGGCTGAAAACCTGCGGAAGATGTTCCTTGCCATGTCCAAGGACATACGTGTCCTGATCATCAAGCTTTCTGACCGGCTTCATAATCTGCGGACCATCAACTATATGACTCACGATAAAATCATCGAGAAATGCCGGGAGACATTAGATATTTACGCACCTTTAGCTGCTCGTCTTGGTATGTATGCCATCAAAATGGAGCTGGAGGACATCGCACTGAAATTCCTGGAGCCGGAAGCCTACTACGATTTGGCAGAACAGGTGAGCGAGCGCAAGGGCGAGCGGGAAGATGCCATCAATGATGTAGTGGAACGGATCGACAATGCCTTGAAGGACATCGATATCCACTACGATATTTACGGTCGTTCCAAACACTTTTACAGCATCTATAAAAAAATGAAATACCAGCATAAGACGCTGGATGAGATCTTTGACCTTATGGCTGTGCGGATCATCGTTGACAGTGTCAAGGACTGCTATGCCGTACTGGGTCTTGTCCACACCATGTGGACTCCGATCCCGGGGCGGTTCAAGGACTACATCGCTATGCCGAAACCTAACATGTATCAGTCGCTTCATACCACTGTGGTGGGCGACAACGGCAAGCCGTTCGAGATCCAGATCAGAACATATGAGATGCATAAGATCGCAGAATACGGTATTGCAGCTCACTGGAAATACAAGGAGGGGATCACCACCGACAAGGAAGAAGTGAACCTGTCCTGGCTGCGTCAGGCTTTGGAATGGCAGAAGGATGCCAATGATCCGAAGGAATTCATGGAATCCCTGAAGATGGATTTGTTCTCCAGCCAGGTATTCGTATTTACACCAAACGGGGACGTGATCGAACTGCCGGCAGGTGCGACACCGCTGGACTTCGCATTTAAGATCCACTCGGACGTCGGTTATAAATGCGTAGGTGCAAAGGATAACGGCAAGATGGTCACCATCGACCATCCGCTGGAAAACGGTGATATCGTGGAGATCGTTACAAACCCTAATGCAGTAGGGCCAAGCATCGACTGGCTGAAGATCGCCAAGAGCAGTTCGGCACGAAACAAGATCCGTCAGTGGCTGAAAAAAGAAAACAAAACCGATGCGGTAGATAAAGGCAAGGATCTGATCGACCGCTATATGAGGAAAAAAGGCTATGATCCGCGTGAACTGCTGAAGAACGCATTCGTGAACAAAGCAGTCAAAGCATTAGGATATAAAAATACGGATGAGCTGTACACACAGCTTTCCAACGGTGGATCTTTGCAGAGCAAGCTGGTGAGCCTGCTGCTCGGATATGACGAGGAAGAAAAGCATGCAGAAGCAGCCGAGAAAGAACAGACACTTCTGGACAATCTTCACGAGATCAGTGAACGAGCACAGCGCAGAGCACAGAACGCACGCAAGATGCGCAAGAACGAGAAGTCGGGCGTAAAAGTAGAAGGTGTGGACAATCTGATGATCCGTATGGCAAGATGCTGCAATCCGGTACCGGGAGATGATATCATCGGATTCATCACCAAAGGCCGCGGTATTTCCGTTCATCGAAAAGACTGTGATAATCTGAAGTCCCTGCCGCCGCAGGAGAGGGCACGTTTCATCGATGTCAGCTGGGATACAGACAACACGCAGGACAAGTCCTTTAATGCGGAGCTGACGCTGATCGCCAAGGATCAGAAGAGCATGATCTCCAGCATTTCGAAGATCTGCGAGGATCTGGACGTGAATATTTCCGGACTCAATGCCAAGGCAAACAAGGACGAGACCGTTGTAATCAATCTGAATCTTTCTATTCAGAATAAAGAACAAATGGAAAAAATCATCCGGTCGCTGAAAAACGTACCGGGGATCATGGAGGCATATCGTACAAAATCATGAGAGCGGTAATACAGAGAGTAGCAAAGAGCCGTGTCACGGTAGATGGGCGGACAAGCGGCGAGATCCAGCGCGGTCTGATGATCCTCATCGGAGTCGAGGACGGCGATACGGAGAAGGACGCGGCGTACATTGCATCGAAAACATCAGGTCTTCGGATCTTCGAAGATGAAAATGATAAAATGAACCTTTCGGTCAAGGATGTAGATGGCGATATCCTGGCGGTATCTCAGTTCACACTTTTGGGGGATGTGCGAAAAGGAAAGCGCCCCAGCTTTTCTTCGGCAGCCCGGCCGGAAGAAGCCGATCGCCTCTATCAGAAGGTGATAGAAGGTCTCAGACAGGACGGACTTCATGTTGAGGAGGGAGTTTTCCAGGCTCACATGATGGTGGATATTTTAAATGACGGACCGGTAACGATCCTGCTTGACAGCCGAAAGAATTTTTAATAATAAAGGAGTTTGATTCATATGCGTATTACAAATCTGCCTAGCGGCGCGCTGCAGGCAAACACTTATTTAGCAGTAGACGAAAAAACAAACGAAGGATTCATCGTGGATCCGGGCGGTTACAATAAAGTTCTGACGAAGGAAGTCAGAGACAACGATGTCAACATCAAGTATATCATCCTGACTCATGGTCATTCCGACCACATCTGCGGCGTCAACGAGCACAAGGCTGAATTCCCTGACGCCAAGATCGTCGCATACAAGGACGAGGAAGCCATGCTGGAAAATCCGAACCTGAACCAGAGTCCGGGATTTGGCGTGCCGTATTCCACGAAGGCAGACATCCTGGTCAGCGATGGCGATGAACTGAAGGTCGGAGATGTTACTCTGAAATTCATCCACACACCAGGCCATACGGAAGGTGGCATGTGTATCTACGTGAAAGAAGCCAAGGCTCTTTTCAGCGGAGATACCCTCTTCCGCCAGTCCATCGGAAGAACTGATTTCCCGGGAGGATCCTACAAGGAGATCATGGATTCCATACGCAAGAAATTATTCTTGCTGCCGGATGATACCAACGTGTTCCCGGGACATATGGGAATGACCAGCATAGGCTTTGAAAAGGAGAACAATCCTTTTGTATAGATGCAGCGTTTACGGAACAGATAAAATCAATCAGTACGAGGAACTGATCAAGGTGTTTCTGCAGCCGGGTGAATACGAGATCTCCGGGGTTGCAGAAGTGCCGGACGATCTTCCTGCAAAGGTTTCAGCTGAGGCTCCTGCAAAGGATCCGGCGGGTGATACGGAGAAGAAGACGTTTTTCGGCGTGCTGCAGCAGGCTGTTGCAAAGATCGCCGAGGTGGCAGAGCAGTCGGTACAGGACATGGCGACCGTCTGTGTCTTTGACGGCGATAAGGATGCGGTAAAAAGGCAGATCTACCGGGATCTGAAGGCGCTTACAGGAAAGCAGCCCAAGTGGGGGATACTCACGGGGATCCGTCCCGTCAAAATGGCAGGAGAACTGGTTCAAAAGACAGGAAGTGCAGCGAAAGCAAGACAGATCCTGCTTGAGGACTATCTCATGTCGCCGGAAAAGGCAGATCTGGTCCTGGAGATCTATCGGTATCAGCAGAAAACCACCGGGGCGGCG
>OLWX01001227.1_pt1 | contig 12606 bp, 15 predicted proteins | sample 1673541 | NCBI WGS metagenome assembly OLWX01 (sample SAMEA103958114, study PRJEB25191) | human gut metagenome | reverse complement strand
CACTCACTATTATATTCTTGTCACAAAATCCAGCGAGATCCACCCATTCCGCTCTTTCTCATACGCTTTCAGCAGCCCCCACTTTGATGCTCCGACACCGTCAGCCTCAGCAACAATAGTAAAACAGCCAACACCCGTATATTTTCCAACCTTCTCCTGATCCGTTCCCGGCTTCTTCCGGATATTCAGATCCGAAATCTCCACACGAACCAGATACGGACGAAACACCTCTTCCTGCTTCTTATCCACGGAACTGTACACTGCCTTTCCATTCTCATCAAACACCGAAAACCCCGGATGCTCGTCTGCACATTTCTTTGCATTGTCCAGCACCTGAAATGCCCCTGCCTGACTTCTGGCATCCTTCCAGTCTTTTCTCACCCGGTACCAGACCTTTTTCTCCACCTTCACGCCATCAAACCGTGTCAGCCCATACTTCTCAATGATGGCACAGATCTTCTGTACATAAAAACTGTCCGTTGCATTGAGCTGCAATTTTCTCAATGACATGACTCGTAAGCGAATCATCGAAAAATATTACGCCGTACTCCGGATGAGTATGGATTTTGTCGCAGATACCGTAAGGACATTTGTAATGTTCTGCTGACAAAGAACATTTGTAGGGTTCGCTGCAAGGCTCTTCTCGGAGTGCTTCTTCCTCCAATTCTTCCAATACCGCCCAAATATCGCAGTAATGCAAATAAAATGTTCCACGGTTGATTCCTGCGATTTTGCATAACTCTGATACAGTTATCTTGTCAAAGACGCTTTTTTTCATCATATTCAGCAAAATCTGCTTGATGAGTGCTTTTGTCTGTATTGTTCGGGGATCTTGTTTTTTATTCATTCTTTTACGTCACCTCACAGTTTGTTTGTACTTACTATACGTAGTGTTGAGAAAGTTACAACAAAAACACATCCTATATTGCAAGATGTGTTTTCAAAAATAGAATTTATTTACTTCGACAAATTCCGATTTTACTTTGTAACTATGACTTTTCCTTTCGAATCCAGAAGAGGTGTAATACTGGCTCCAAATCCGGAGTTCCAACAAAGATAGTTAACCCCAGTCTCCTTATCTACAAGGATTTGACGAACCCCTTCATCCTTAAGCTGACTTCCGTCTCTAAATATAACTTCAAATCTTTCTTCTTTCTTTGCCATGTTTATTCCTCTTTTCTCAAGCGTTAAATTCCTATTGATTCTCCCATTATACCATCTCACTACATCTCCTTCAACGTAAAGCTCACCGTCCACAATCCCTTATAACTGGTATCCTTTTTCAGCTTCGCTTTATACCCAGTCACATACATCTCAGACAGTTTCAGCTCCGATGTCTCCACATCAAAATACTGCACGCTGATCTTATCCAGCTTCGCATACCCTGCCAGCTTCTTAAGCCACTTCGCTGTAACAGAAAACGACACCGGGATCCGCGCAACACCATGCCGCACCACATCCCTCTGTGTCGTCCCTGCCTCCGTCTCACCGCCGGAATCCGCTTCCACATCTTCCAGCTCCACCTCATAAGAATCCGGAAGCGGCAGGTTCTCCCCGTCAAATACAAGATACTGAAAAAAAGCCATCCTATCTACCTCCGCTCCTCAGACTCATTCTCTGCTGTGCTGTCACGATCACCTCATCCAGCAGCTGGTTCCCCAGATAAACCGGAATCACCAGATCCCCCTGCTGTCCTTTCTGATCACCCAGCACATCCTTCAGCGCCGCCACAATACCAGCTGTCAGATCCGCACCGCCGGACGATCCCGTACCGGTCATCACACTGCCATCTGCCACAGCCATCTGCGGCGAAACCACCATATCCGCAGCCACACTGTTCACAGCCGCCTTCACCATACCCCTGCTCTTCTCAATTCCCTCAGCCAGGCCGCTCATAAAGTCTGGCATCCAGCTCTCAAAATCCGTCAGGGGGCCTTCATCCGGCACAGAGAAATGCAGATGGGCACGAATCGTATTCGCCACATCCGTCACTGCATTGGCAACTGCACCAATACAGCTCCGGATACCATTTACAATGCCATTGATGATATCCGCGCCCCACCGCCATCCGGCAGACGCAAGACCCGTAATATAATTCACCGCATTTCCCAGTCCGTCCCGAATCGTATTATAAATTCCGGAAATCGTACTACGGATCCCGGACCACATGGCATTAAATGCCCCGGAAACTGTATTCTTAATCCCGTTTACCACAGAAGAAATCGTGTTCCTGATTCCGTTCCATACAGAATTGACAGTACCCCTGATTCCATTCAGCACCGTAGAAATAATTGTCCGAATTCCATTCCAGACCGTAGAGATCACTGTCCGGATCGCATTCATCACCGTAGTAATGACTGTGCGGATACCGTTCCATGCACTCTGCAAAAATGTCCGGATGCCGTTCACCACATTTGTAATGACAGACTTAATCCCATTCCAGACAGAACCAAGAAATGCTGAAATCGCATTCCACACCGCCATAACCGTTGCTCGGATCCCATTCCACGCTCCCACAAGGAAAGTAGAAATTGCAGTGACAACCGTTGTGAACAGTGTCTTAATCCCAGCCCACAGACTGGAAAAGAAATCCCTGATGCCATTCCATACAGCCACCGCCGTATTCCGGATCCCGTTCCATGCAGAAACCAGAAACTGGGAAACCGCCGTCCATACCTGGACAGCGACTTCCTTAATCTCATTCCACAGCCTGATCCAGAACTGCCGGAACTCCTCATTCGTATTCCAGAGATAAATAAACGCCGCCACTAAAGCTGCAATGGCAGCAATCACAATGGCGATCGGATTTGCCATCATCGTGGCACTCAGCGCCGCAAAAGCACCCTTCACTGCACTGATCGCACCGGCAAGCTTCGGTGCCCATGTCATAATCGTTCCAATGGCCGAAAGGGTCTTGCCTATAATGATCAGCACAGGCCCCAATGCCGCAGCCAGAAGTGCAACGATCATGATCACACGCTTCATCCCGTCCGGCATTACATTCAGCACATTCACCATCCCCTGCAGTCCGGAAACAATACTCCGCACCGCAGGCATCAGCAGATCCCCGAAAGAAATAGCCAGTTCCTGAAGCTGTGACTTCAAAATAGTCAGCTGTCCTTCCAGATTATCCTGCATGGTATCCGCCATGTTCTTTGCCGCATCCTTACAGTTATTCACTGCCCCCGACACCTTTTCAATATCCTCCGGAGCCGCATTCATCAGTGCCAGGAAAACTGACATGGCATTCTTTCCGACCAACGCCTCCGCATTGTTCGCCTTCTCAGCTTCTGTCATTCCTGCAAAAGCCACCCTGCAGTCAGCCAGGATTGCAGACAGGCTCCGCATGGAACCGTCCGCATTGGTCGTGGCAATGGTCACATCCCCGATCGCCGCACCCGACAGCTTCACATCCCCGGTCAGGTTGGTCATGATGGAACGCATGGAAGTACCGGCCTGGGAAGCCTTGATACCGGCATTTCCCATCAGACCGATGGCTTCCGCTGTATCCTCAACCGAGAATCCCAGCGCTCCGGCAACCGGTGCACAATACTTGAACGTTTCGCCCATCATGGACACATTGGTATTGGCATTACTGGAAGCAGCCGCCAACACATCCGCAAAATGTCCCGAATCCGCTGCAGTCAGCCCAAAAGCCGTCAGCGCATCCGTCACAATATCAGAAGTCGTTGCAAGGTCTTCCCCGGATGCCGCAGCCAGATACATAACGCCTTCAATACCGGACAGCATATCCTCCGTCTTCCAGCCGGCCATCGCCATATAGTTCATGGCATCCGCAGCCTCAGTCGCAGAGAACTTCGTTTTGGCACCCATCTCCCTGGCCTTATCCCGGAGGCTGTCAAAATCCGATCCCGTTGCCCCGGACACAGCCGCCACCCTGCTCATCGCAGAGTCAAAATCAGCGGCAGTTTTCACCGCCGCCGTTCCAAGCCCTGTCACCACTCCCGTCACAGGAAGCAGCTTCTGTCCCACGGAAGAAATCTTGTTTCCAACTGTCTGCAGCTTCTCACCGGTTGCCCTGATCTTCTGCAAAGCAGTCGCAGACTGGTTCGCCTGTTCTTCCAGACTCCTCAGTCTCTGTTCCGTCTCAACGATCTCCCTCTGCAGGGCATCATACTGATCCTGGGAAATCGTCCCGTTCCGCAGTGCCTCATCCGCCTGCTGCTGTGCAGTCTTCAAAGTTTCCAGCTTCTCCCTGGTCTCAGAAACCGCCTGTGCCAGCAGCCTGTGCTTCTGTGCGATCAGCTCCGTATTCCCCGGATCCAGCTTCAGAAGCTTCTCCACATCTTTCAGCTGGCTCTGCGTATTCCTGATCTCCGTATTAACCCCTTTCAGGGCAGTCTGCAATTTCGTGGTATCGCCGCCAATCTCGACAGTGATCCCCCTGATTCTGTTCCCTGCCATACGGCTCACCCTCTAAATCCCATAAAAAAGGCACAAAAATACCCGGATCACTCCGGGCACAAAAAAAGCACCTGCCATCCCTGACAAATGCTTTCATTATCGTCTTCATTTTTTTATCAACAAAACTGGAAGTTTACAATTTCTTTATAGGATGTCTAATGACCGTTTTCCATTTTTCTGGGGCAACCTTTCTTGCATCAGACAGATATATTTCATGATGTAATCTTTCCATATTCATATCATTAACATATCCATTCTGCTCCAAATAAGCATCCATAAGTGCAACAGTTGCAGGTTCATCATCAAATGCCCCCAAGTGCATTATTTGAACACACAATCCCTCATTAATAGTCAAAAACTCTGCCGATGAATAGTCTATTTTTTTCTTTTTAGCTGCTGTTTCAACAGCCCATTCAAAATCTTTTTGATTCACAAAATCAGGCAGGCGGATAACTGAAATCCAATTAAATGAATCTTTATCTGCATAATTTACACCATGTATATTTTCCTGCCACCAGAATCCTTCAAGTGGTGGAACTACATATTCAAAAAATCCTGCAATTTTATAATCTGTCTTGTAACTCATTCTCAAAGTATATGCAACCGCATATAATACACTAATTGCCTGCTGATATGCTCCACCTTCTTCGTTTGGATTACCCTTTCCTCTGACCGCAATATAATTTGCTTTAGGGACAGTCACGATCTCCGGTTTATTTTTAGGCATATAAAACTCTTTATATTCTTTCTTAAAATCAAAAGCCATAACTACCTCCTTAAACTTAAGTTGTTACTTTCTGCATAGCGTATTTCCCAAAATGATAATCACCACGACATCAACCATAATGATTCCCACTGCAATATATATAAAAAATGCAGAAAGAAAGTTTTCAAACAAACCCATAATTAACATAAGAATTGCTATAATAGACATTCCAATTCCCGTTGTTCTGCATAACTTCTTTTCATCATACTTTTCCTTTTCTTCTTTTGAAGCCATATTGTATCCAGAAATAAACCAACTTCCGTGCCCAGAAAGTAAAATTATAGAAAGTACAGCAAATACCACAAAGACAGTCCATATTATCCAGTCTGGACCCGTAGCTAAATCTGCTAATTTCATATAAATGCCCTCCTTAACTTCCGATTTGAGGAAAAGCCCAAGGGACTTTAATGTCCCTTATGCTTTTCTCTTTTCTTTTGCTGTTTCAATTCAAACATTCGCTGTTCTTCCGCCTCTTTTTTCTTGCGGCTTCTCTCTTTATGCTCCTGTTTGTTCTGTTCCTGCTGTAATTTCAATGCCTGCTGCGATTTTGTACCAATGCCGGTTTCCAGCATCTGCTTTTTTGCTTCTCGCTGCATCCGTTTCGGATTTCTTTTGATATCCTTTACAATAGTTTCAACAGCCGGACTGAATTTCAAACTGAAATAGTATTTTTGAATATATTCCTGTACTTCGTAATCTTTTGGTTCTGCACCAAATGTTGCCTTCGCCACAGATAGTTTACCATCTTCAATACGCTCAAATACGCTACCCAAAATGGTTCTTCAAAATATACCGTCAGTTTTCCATTTACTTTGTCCATAAGAATCCCTCCTAAAATAAAATGAACAAAGAATGGACAACCCGGAGGGGCAGGTTACTTACCCTATTTACATAGGACGGCTGGGCTACCTACCAGCTCTAATACATTTTTAATGTACATTGCGTTTTTATCTTTGTATTTATAATCAAGCCATATGGCACGATTAACTTAATTCAGTAAATATTGATTTGATAAACCCATTATACCCTTTCTGAATCATCCTGTCACCACATTTCATCAGATCAGAACCTGTCGAAATCCTCCTGTGTGGCAACCTGTCTCCATCCTTTATACTCATCGTTCCTGCTCTCCACAAACATATCATTCACCATCCCGATAGTCAGCAGATCCAGATCCCGGATGGAAATTCCCAGCTGCACACACCGGAGAAGAAACAGGGGAGTTGTCATTTCACGGTCTGTTGCATGAAGTTTTTTTTAGCCTCCACATCCGTCCTGATGTTCATTCCCCACAGCTCGATCAGCTTCGGCAGAACCTGATAAATACTGAATGTATTAAACTCATCCAGCCATTCCTCCGGATTATCCGGAATCGACGGATCCGCATGCTTCGCCATCACATACGCAATGTTCTCGAACATCTCAAGGGAAAACAGATCCAGGGAAGACTTTTCCGGATCCCCGTCCCCGATACTCTTTTCCAGCACAGATAAATCCTTTTTCCCATCTCGCCAGTGAATAAGCCAGGTTCCAGGAGCTGGCAGTCTTGCCAACTCCCCCTTTAAATGATCCGCACATGATAATTCTTGCCATACTTTCTCCCCCTCTCATGCTTTCTTTCCATAACAGCCGGTACTCTGCTCTGCCACATATTTTGCAGTAATTTCTTCTTTTTCATTCTGGTATCTGATTTTCAGTTTCTTAATCTCCTCATCCATAAATGCTGTTTTTGCTTCCTGCTCCTGTGCTTTATTCACATCCGGCGTGATAATCAGCTGACCATTTTCACATTTCACCTGCACATAATCCCCAAGATGAAAGCCCAGTTCTTCCAGCCATTTTCCTTTTAATGTAATTGCCGGAACTGTCTCATATTTATAACCGCTCTGTCCACAAACCTTCATATTTCTTACATTTTTCTTTGCCATAGAATTGACTCCTTTCAGATTTGACTAATAGATTTTCAGATAAAAAGAAAAAGCCGCTGACACGTTATCTTCTAACGCATCAACAGCTTCTGTCTTGCTTTGTTTCAGTGTATTATTCAGTTTTGTAAAGGTTTATTTGCTTTCAGCATTCTCCCTGATACGGTAATAATCATCCATATCAATGCCTATTTTTACCTTGGCATCTGGTTTTCGTTTGCCCAAAAGGCACACAGTCTCTATCCCGGTCGTCTGCGGGAACATATCCACACAGCAGATCCGCTCTGCCTCATACCCTCTCACTAACAACACCTCTAAATCCCTTGCAAGGCTCGTTGGCTTGCAGGAAATATAGACCATCTTTTCTACTCCGTAGCTGATGATCTTTTCTAATGCCTTGGGATGGATCCCGTCTCTTGGCGGATCTAAGACAATGAAATCCGGTTTTTGTTCAATGTCATCGAGCACCTTTAAAACATCGCCTGCTAAAAATTCACAATTCTCTAAACGGTTACGTTTTGCATTTTCTTTCGCTGCTTCCACCGCTTCTTCAATGATCTCTACTCCGATCACCTCTTTGGCAACCGGGGCTAGAATCTGTGCGATCGTTCCGGTTCCACTGTAAAGGTCATAGACTACCTTTCCGTTTCCTGCATCGGCAACATACTCCCGTGCCGTCTCATAGAGTACCTCCGCTCCAAGAGAGTTTGTCTGGAAAAAGGAAAACGGCGAAATAGAAAAATGCAGTCTGAGCAGTTCCTCATCAAAATGATCCTGACCATATAAAAGTTCCGTGCGTTCATTGATCACAGCATCGGCTACACTGTCATTTTCCGTATGCAGGATTCCGACAACCGTTCCCTCTAAATCCAGGGAACAGATCATAGATACCATTTCTGATAACAGTTCTTTTGTATCAATACCCTCGATCATCTGCGTGGTCGTTACGAGGTCAATTAAAATCTCTCCGGTCTTGACGGCTTTTCGTACCAGCAGATGACGCAGATAACCCACATGACTCATTTTATGATAAAAAGGAACCTGACGCTCGGTAAAAAAGTCCAGTACACCTCTTAAAATTTTCGAATAATCCTCATCCACGATACGGCATCCGTCCACCGTTACAATATCATGAAAACTTCCGCGTTTATGCATTCCAAGACTGAGCGGGCCATCCTTGACTTCATCTCCAAAAGAAAACTCCATTTTATTGCGATAAGCAAGACTTCTCGGACTCTCTTTGACACCCTCGAAAATCTCATCTAACTCATAACCTGCATTCAAAAGCACTGGTGCTAACAGATTTTTTACCTGCGTTTCCTTGATCTTAAGCTGCTCTTGGTACGGTACTCCCTGATACATACAACCGCCGCATTTTCCGAAATACGCACACTCTTCTTCTGTCTGAAGCGGTGATCTTTCTATCACTTCTAAAAGCCTGCCCTCTGCTTTGCCCTTTCTTTTTTTATTAATGGAAAAACGGATCTTTTGTCCTTCTATTGCATTTTTTACAATGACCTTCTGTTCTTCTCCTTCTACACTGACAATTCCCTTATTCGGAAACACCACTCTTTCTACAATTCCTTCTAAAACCTGTCCTTTTTTCATACATGCTCCTATACCTATACTCAACAAAAGTGTGCTTCGCACACTTCCACACTCTATTTTCATTCGTAACACAGCTTTTGTTCCGCGCGCGAGCGATGCTGCATAGCAGCTATTTACTCCTCCGCGAGCTGTGCATCTTCGCCCGAAAGGCTTTTTGCTCTATAGGAAACACGACTTTTATGCTTTAACATAACATGGTATTTCCTATAGAGCAAAAAAAGGACTGCAATATGATTGCAGCCCTTTCGTATTATTCTTCATTATTCTGAATCTGCATCGTCCTCAAATTCATTCTCATCATCAAAGAAATCCTCGTCCATCTCATCGTCGAAGTCATCTTCAAAATCCTCTAAATAATCCGGTGCAAAGAAACGATATACAGCATATGCAATTCCTGCTACTGCTGCTACAATCCCTACTACTGCAAGTACTTTGAGAACCTTTTTATTTTCTTTCTCTTCTTCCTCTTTTTTCTTTAATAACTCGTTTAACATCTCTTCTACTCTGCTCATAGCCACGCTCCTCCATTTCCATATGCTGGTTACTGTTTGATTTTTTTCAGTATATCATATTTTTTCCTAATAGCCTATACATAATTCGTAAATTTTTAAAAATTTTATACTTTTTTTAGCTTTGCAAAAGAAGCAAACATTTTTTTCACACCGACCTTATCAAAGTCCACGGTTACCTCATAATCACGTCCGCCCTGCACGATATTCTGCACCGTTCCTTCACCAAATTTCATGTGTCTGACGCGCTCTCCTTCCTGATATCCGAGCGATGCCGGATTGCCCGGTGTTCCAAAGGATTTTTCCGGTTTTTGCGGCATACCGTATGGTTTGGCCCGAAAGATCTGCTTTGCCTGCTGATACGTTGCCGCTTTTGGCTCTTTATGCTCTTTTTCTTTACGGACAGCACCGCTTAACAGTTCTCTTGGGATTTCTTTTACAAATCGTGATACTTTATTATATTGTGTTTCTCCACGAACCATTCTCTGTTTTGCACAGGTAATGGCAAGATTCTGTTTTGCTCTTGTGATCCCCACATATGCCAGACGGCGTTCCTCTTCTAATTCCGCTGCCGCATCGTCTGCCACAATGCTCATATAACTTGGAAACAGTCCGTCCTCCATTCCTGCAAGATATACCTGCGGGAACTCTAACCCTTTGGCACTGTGGAGTGTCATCAGAATAACATAATCCTGATCTTCATCGAGACTGTCGATATCGGCAACTAATGCAACCTCTTCTAAAAATCCGCTCAGACTCGCAGGCTCTCCGTTTTCTTCACAGACATCCTCATAGGCTGCCGCCTTGCTGATCAACTCATCAATATTTTCAATCCTTGCCTTTGCTTCCTCCGTATCCTCGGCCTCTAATTCCGTCACATATCCGGTCTGCTCGATAATATCCCTTAACAGCTCTGATACGCCTAAAATTTCCGCTTTAGAACGCATGGATTGGATAAACATTACAAACGGTTTGATCTTTGAAGCGGCACGTCCTAATGTGGTGATCTCTTCTGCACCACGCAACGCATTGTAAAAGCTGATATCATGGGCATCTGCATATTCCTGCACACGGTTTAAGGTTGTCGCTCCGATCCCGCGTTTTGGCACGTTGATGATCCTCCGCACTGCTAAATCATCTCTTGCATTGTCAATCGTTTTTAAATAGCACAATAAATCCTTGATTTCCTTTCGCGCATAGAAGTTGACTCCGCCAACAATCTTGTAAGGAATCCCGCTGATGACAAAACGCTCCTCAAAAAGACGTGACTGGGCATTCGTACGATACAAAATGGCACAGTCTTTATACTGATAATCACCGGCCTCTACTTTTTTTCTGATATCTTTTGCTATGTAGTCTGCCTCTTCATATGCCGTATCAAACTGTTCAAAATCAATCTTGTCTCCTGTGCCGTTTTCTGTCCAAAGTGCCTTTTCTTTTCGTCCTTCATTGTTTTTGATGACTCCGTTTGCAGCATCTAAGATGGTCTGTGTGGAACGATAGTTCTGCTCTAACTTGATCACTCTGGCATTTGGAAAATGTTTTTCAAAATTTAAAATATTATAGATATTCGCACCACGGAACTTGTAAATGGACTGGTCATCATCACCGACCACACAGAGGTTCTGATATTTGGACGCTAATGTCCGGATCAGTTCAAACTGTGCCGTATTGGTGTCCTGATACTCATCGACCATGATATAGCGGAATCTTTCCTGATAGTAGTCAAGCACCTCTGCATCCGCACGGAACAGTTCTACTGTTTTCATGATCAGATCGTCAAAATCCAACGCATTATTCTTTTTTAATGCTGCCTGATATTCCCGGTATACCTTTGCCTGACGCTGTCTGTTGTAATCTCCTGCTGCTGACAGTTCAAATGCTACAGGGTCCATCAGTTCGTCCTTTGCAGAAGAGATCGCATTTAAAAATGTCCGCTCTTTGTAAATTTTTGTATCAATCTCTAAACGTTTACAGATGTCCTTCATCAACGTCTTCTGGTCATCGGAATCATAGATCGTGAAATTGTTATCAAACCCCAGCCGGTCTATATGTCTGCGAAGAATCCGTACACAGGTGGAGTGGAAGGTGGATACCCAGATGCTCTCTGCCCCGTATCCTACCTGCTCACTGATACGCTCACGCATCTCGCCTGCGGCTTTATTCGTAAAGGTAATTGCCATGATATTGTAGGGATTGACTCCCTTTTCTTCTATTAAATAGCCCGTCCGGTAGGTCAGCACACGCGTTTTTCCTGAACCCGCTCCTGCTAAGATCAGTACCGGTCCCTCGGTCTGAAAGACGGCTTCTTTTTGCATATTATTTAACTTCTCGTACATAAAATTCCCCTTATCTTTCTTTTATCTCTGTTAAAGGCTAGCATTTTTCTGTTTCAGTGTCAATCTTTAAAAAATGGGTTTACGTCAAAACTTTAATATGCTAAAATTTTAAGTAAACAAAGGACTGACCAAAGGAGATTGATACTATGAGTAAAAATGTTCATACTGAGGCAGTAAATCATTTATTTGATGCAATTCTGTCTTTGGAAAATAAAGAAGAGTGTTACCGTTTTTTTGAAGATGTCTGTACCGTCAATGAGCTGCTCTCACTCTCGCAGCGCTATGAAGTGGCAAGAATGCTGCGCGCACAGAAAACCTATCTCGACATTGCGGAAAAGACCGGAGCTTCTACTGCAACGATCAGCCGTGTCAACCGTTCTTTAAATTACGGAAATGACGGTTATGATATGGTATTTGAACGGGTATCTGTAGATGACGATGCCAAATCCTAAGAAGAACCGATAACAGACCTGATCAATATATTCAAAATAACAGCCGGAGAAAACTAATAAAATACTACTAATACTAATAATACTGAAATTACACTAAAAATAATACCGGAATCATAGGTGAAACTTTGCCATGCCAATCTGATGCACTGGCTCTGTCCCACTCATGATTCCGCTTTTGAATTCGTTAGATTATTTTATTCTTCTATACTTCTATTTCTTTGTCTTTTTCGCTTCTTTTTTAGCATCTTTTTTGGATTCTTTCTTATCCTCCTGCGGAAGGGAATCGATCATTTTTTCAATCAGCGTCTTTTTGATATACACATCAAAGCTCAGTTCACAGATAAATGCAAATGTCTGTAAAAATTCCCTGTCTTTTTCTGAGAGATCCTCACAATCTAAAAAGGTCTTCTGGCTGATACTATACTTTCTCGCTAAATCCTTTAAAAGATTCTTTGTCTCCTCACTTTCTAAACTGAACACCTCACTGTAGATATCCGTCATACCCACGGAACTTTCCTTGTCTGTTCCAAAATACTTGTCCGTGATCGGGTTTAATATCCGCTGGATATCACTGATGCTCAA
>OLWX01001225.1_pt1 | contig 12618 bp, 10 predicted proteins | sample 1673541 | NCBI WGS metagenome assembly OLWX01 (sample SAMEA103958114, study PRJEB25191) | human gut metagenome | reverse complement strand
TATTGACTTTTTATGTCAAAACAGGTATAATATTAATTAACTAAAACTATTTGGATATTCTATGCGATTAAGGGAGGTAAAAATGGGGGGCAAAAGGTCAATCATATCATTAATAATCGTCTGTCTTATAGGTTGTATGTTATGCGGCTGCGATAAAAAGCAGGATACAGAAAAAGAAATTGGCAAAAATGCACCTAAAATTGTGGTAGGCAGCGACAATTATCCGCCTTTCAATTATATAGACGAGAACGGAAAGCCGACAGGTATTGATGTTGATATTGCTACCGAGGCTTTTAAAAGATTGGGCTACCGTGTCGAATTTGTAAATATTGAATGGGAAGATAAAAAGAATTTAGTTGAAAACGGCGATATAGATTGTATTTGGGGCTGTTTTTCAATCAAAGGACGTGAGAACGATTATAAGTGGACAAAACCTTATATGGTCAGCCGACAAGTGGTGGCGGTCAATAAAAGCAGTAATATATATTCTTTGAGTGACCTTGAAGGTAAAATTATTGCGGTTCAATCCACTACAAAGCCTGAGGAAATTTTTCTAAACCGTACCGACAGTAAAATTCCCGAAGTAAAAGAGGTGTTCAGCGTAGAGGACAGGGAGCAGATATACACATACTTGGGAAAAGGGTATGTTGACGCGATTTCGGCACACGAAACGGCGATAAAACAGTATATGCAGGACTATGATATGGATTACAGAATTTTAGACGAGAGCATATTTGTTACGGGAATCGGTGCGGCATTTGCTATAAATGACGATAGAGAAATTGAAGAAAAATTATCCGAAAAGTTTGATGAAATGCAGAAAGACGGCACAATGGAGATTATCGTAAGCAAATATCTTGCCGATGCATATAAGTATTTGGAGGTAGACAGCCTTGAATGATAAAAAGTTTGAAAATGTCCTCAGCGGTAAAAGTTTTTGGTATAAAGAAATTATATTCGGAATTATTTTTTTGATAATTGTATTTGTCGGTTCTGCACAGGTCGACAAAAAAGCAGCTGAATCTCAAGTCAATTCGACTATAAGTTATGTTAAAACTCAATGCTCAATATACGCAAGATACAATGACGCAACGGAAACAAAAACGCTTATGCGAGTTATAGTAAATACTCAACAGGTAAATCGAGATATAGAGTTTTGCGGTTCGGAGCTTGATGCGGAAGCGTTGAAAAAATATGCGACTGAACAACGTCTGACAGGTATTATAGTAATGGACGAAAACGGCAAAGTTGAAGAAGAGTGTAGCAGTGACGGATTAAATTCCGAAAGCTTGAAAAAATATATACAAAAAACAGCAGTGCTTGACGTTGCAAAATATCCGAAAAAGACTTATACGGCACATATTGATTTTGCTGACGGTTCATATGTCAACTTGGCGGCACAGGGAAGAATCGATAAAACAGGTGTGATAGTTGGATTTCATCATACTAACGCTGAGTATGCAAAAAATTATAACCTTACTGTGCAAAGCTTACTTTCGGGATATGATACATATCGTGACGGAATAATCGCAATAACAGACGGACACAAAATAGTGGCGTCTAACGATGAAAGTATGGTAGGTAAAAACGTTAAAGAAAACGAGGTTGTCAGAAAACTGAGAAATAACGGTAAAATCGGCAAATTGGTTAGAGTACAGAATAAGTTTGAAGGCTATTACGGCAGTATGGATAAGAGCAGAGATTACTATATATATGTGTATCTGCCGGAATGTACGGTTTTTGAAATTGTACCGAGAAATATACTCTATGCGCTTGCAATGTATATAACATTGCTTATTATTATCCAACTTATCAAGCAGAGTTCGGAAAGAAAGTACCTTGTTGAACAGAATAAACGTGAGAAGGAATACAAGGAAAAGCTTATGGAATCAGCGAAAAAGGCAGAACAGGCAAACACTGCAAAGACGGAATTTTTACAGCGAATGAGCCACGATATTCGCACGCCGATAAACGGTATACGCGGTATGATAGAGCTTGCGGATTATTACAGTGATGATTTGCAAAAACAGGAGGAATGTCGTAAAAAGATATGGGACGCGTCCGGATTGTTGCTTGAATTGATTAATGAAGTACTTGATATGGGTAAACTTGAATCCGGCGAAATTCTTCTTGAAGAACGTGAATTTAATTTAAAAAAGTTGCTTGGTGACATTGTTAATGTGGTCGAGAAACAGTCGAAAGAACATCAGCTTGAAATTGTTCAATGCGATTATCAGATTGAACATTGGAACTTGATCGGAAGTCCTATACATATAAAGCGTATGCTTATGAACATATTGAGCAATGCCGTTAAGTATAACAGGTACAATGGCAAGATTATACTTGATTGCCGAGAGGTGAGTTGTATCGGTAATGTGGCGCTGATTGAATTTATTTGTAAGGATACAGGTATCGGAATGAGTAAGGAATTTCAGGAACATATTTTTGAGCCGTTCGCACAGGAATTTAACAGTGCAAGAAGTTCGTTCGGCGGTACCGGTCTTGGTATGCCGATTGCGAAAAGCCTTGTTGAAACAATGGGTGGCAATATTGAATTTGAAAGTGAAAAAAATGTCGGAACTACTTTCAGATTGAAAATTCCGTTTAAGATTGATGATTGCGTTCATATCGAAGAACCGACAGAGGAAGAACATAATGTTTCCATAGAGGGAGTACGCGTGCTTGTTGCGGAAGATAATGACCTTAATATGGAGATTACGGAATTTGTGCTTTCATCAGTCGGCGCGGTGGTAATAAAAGCGTCAAACGGTCAAGAGGCAATAGAGATTTTTGAAAAATCTGAAGTCGGAGAAATTGACATTATATTGATGGACGTTATGATGCCGGGCGTTGACGGATTGGCTGCAACACGAATTATACGCTCAATGAGCAGAGAGGACGCAAAGACAATACCGATTATCGCAATGACTGCAAATGCGTTTTCGGAGGATCGTCTCAGAGCTGTTGAGGCAGGTATGAATGAACATCTTGCAAAACCGCTTGAATCGACTGTTATTATTAAAACGATTGCGAAATATTTGAAAGAAGAATAATAAAAAAGCAGATACTGTGTTGTATCTGCTTTTTTGTACATTATATACAAATAATTCCAATAAAAACTGTATAAAAGGTAAAAATTAACAAATGAGTATTTACAAATTAAGTAATATATGCTATTATATATACAGATAACAGGTAAAGTTATCCAAAAAATACTTAAATTATTTAATTTACAAAGGAGTGTGTTTACTATGTTAAAGAAAATTGTTTCAGGAATGTTGGCAGCGGGAATGATGTTGGCGAGTGTATCGGCATTTGCCTGTGATTGCGGATCGGAGTACAAAAAAACTTATGAGTATCCATACATCGGAAATGACAAGCACCAGGTAGCATACCGCTGCAGTAATCCGAATTGCGATGATCCGTTTACATTGGTAGGAACATACGATTGTACATACGAGTGGGTTGAATATGAAAATCCGGATACATGGTCAATTTCGTGGGTTCAAATGTGTACTGTTTGCGGACATATTAAAGATTAAAACAAAATAAATGCCACATCGAAAGATGTGGCATTTTTGATTGCAGATAAAGCCATAACTGTTTTATCTACAATTTGATATATGCTTTAATGTACAAAATATGATTAAGATTTTTGCACACAATTAACAAATTTGCCGAAAGGACTTTATTTTTTGTCTAAAATGTAGTAAAATATTCCTTGTAGCGTTGTAGAACAGTAGTCTGTAAAAAACAGAACAAAATTTTTATGTAAAACGGAAGGACGGAGAAAAATGGAACAAAATTTACATCAAACGCAAACTGTTACAGTTATTGCACTTATAATCTTTGCATTAATAATGATTGCAATAGGTATATTCAGTGCAAGAAAGACGAAAACAATGGACGGATTTCTGCTTGGCGGCAGAAAAATCGGTGCATGGGTAAGTGCTTTTGCATACGGTACGTCATATTTTTCGGCAGTTATTTTTGTAGGCTATGCGGGACAGCATGGCTGGAACATCGGTTTGGGCAGTATTTGGATAGGCATAGGTAATGCGATATTCGGCTGTCTGCTTGCGTGGATGCTTTTGGCAAAACGCACACGAACGATGACACATACTTTAAAATCAAAAACTATGCCTGAATTTTTTGAAGGGCGATTTAATTCAACAAAGATGAAAGTCTTTGCCGCGATTATTATATTCGTATTCCTTGTACCGTACAGTGCGGCGGTTTATAAAGGACTCGGCTCAATGTTCACAACGATTTTCCCAACGGTATCGGTTAATACATGGATGCTTGTTATAGCAGTTTTGACGGCGATTTATCTTGTTCTCGGCGGATATGTCGCAACGGCATACACCGACTTTGTACAAGGCATAATTATGATTGTCGGAGTATTTGCAATGGTAGTTGCTATTGTTAAAAATCCGAACGTAGGCGGTTTTTCACACTTCTTCTCAAATCTTGCGTCTGTTGCCGATAACGGTGACAAGATAACGGGCGCTCAGCTTACAAGCTGGTACGGCGGAGCAAATTGGAAATTCCTATGCGTAAATATTTTGCTTACAAGTTTCGGTACATGGGGACTTCCTCAAATGGTTAGCAAATATTATGCGGTTAAAGATATTAAATCAATTCATAAAGCGACTGTTATTTCAACAGTATTTGCACTTATAATCGGTGCGGGTGCATACTTTGTCGGCTCGCTTTCAAGACTTGTTTTGAATAACCAACTGCCTGAAGGCGGAGTTGACGCGGTTATTCCGAACACATTGCTTACAGCACTCGGTGACCCTAATATCGTAACAACAATCATTCTTGCGGTAATACTTATTCTTTTGTTGTCGGCGTCAATGTCAACGCTTTCATCAATCGTTTTGTCATCTGCATCGGCTATTTCGGTTGACTTAATTCCGGCAGTGAATAAGAATTACAGCGGAAAAAATCAAATGATTTTAACAAGAGCACTCTGTCTTTTGTTCGTTGCACTTTCATACATATTCGCAACGGGCAACATTACGATTATAGTAAATATTATGTCATTCAGTTGGGGCATAGTATCGGGCTGTTTTATCGGTCCTTACATATGGGGTATTTATTCAAAGAAAACAACAAAAGCAGGTGCCTGGGCAGGTATGATTCTTGGATTTTTGACTGTTGCGGTTACAACAATCGTGCTTACATCAATGAATACCGCAAGCTGTGATACTGTATACGAAGCATTCAAGCTTGCCGCAAAGAAAGCACCTGAAATGGGTGTTGCCGCAATGGCTGTGTCACTTGCAGCAGTGCCTGTTGTATCAATGTTTACAAAAAAATATGATGATAAATTCCTTGACGGAGTGTTTGCAAAGACAGCCGACGAGGATTAAAAAGGAGATATTATAAAAATGCCAATTACTGAACTACTTGAAAAAAACGCACAAATGTACGGTGATGAGGTAAGCCTTGTGGAGATTAACCCAAAGGCTATGGAACACGCAAAGGTTACATGGAGAGAATACTCTCTTATCGAAACAAACCCTATGGAGGCAGGTCGTACCGAGATAACTTGGAAAGAGTTTGACAAAAGGTCAAACCGATTTGCGAATTTGCTTCTAAGCCGTGGTATTAAAAAAGGCGACAAGGTTGCTATACTTCTTATGAACTGTCTTGAATGGCTGCCGATATACTTCGGTATATTGAAAGCCGGAGCAATCGCTGTGCCGTTAAATTACAGATATACGGCTGACGAGATTAAGTATTGTCTTGAACTTGCAGAGGCTGATGTGCTTGTGTTCGGTCCTGAATTTATCGGCAGAGTTGAGGAAATAAGCGACAGAATACCGGGCGTAAAGCAGACGTTTTATGTGGGTGCGGAATGTCCTACATTTGCGGAGAGCTATGACTATCTTGTTAAATTTATGCGTAGTATTAAGCCTGATGTTGAAATAACTGACGACGATAATGCCGCAATATATTTTTCATCGGGAACAACAGGTTTCCCGAAAGCGATTTTACACGCACACAGAAGCCTTGTTCATTCCGCAAATGTTGAACAAAAACATCACGGACAAACTCATGATGATGTATTTTTGTGCATACCTCCGCTTTACCATACGGGTGCAAAAATGCACTGGTTCGGAAGTCTTATTTCGGGCGGTAAAGCCGTACTTCTAAAGGGTATAAAGCCTGAATGGATTTTACAGGCTGTGTCGGAAGAAGAATGTACAATAGTATGGCTTTTAGTGCCGTGGGCACAGGATATACTTGATGCGATTGAAAGCGGTGAAGTAAAACTTGACAAATACAAACTTGACCAATGGCGATTAATGCACATAGGTGCGCAACCTGTTCCGCCGAGTCTTATCAAGAGATGGAAGAAGTATTTTCCTAATCATCAGTATGATACAAACTACGGTCTTAGCGAATCAATCGGACCCGGTTGTGTACATCTTGGCGTTGAGAATATACATAAAGTCGGTGCAATCGGTAAAGCCGGTTACGGTTGGGAAGTTAAGATTGTCGATAAAGACGGCAATACCGTTAAGCAAGGCGAAGTCGGCGAACTTTGCGTAAAAGGTCCGGGCGTAATGCGTTGCTATTATAATGATAAAAAGGCTACCGATGAAGTGTTAAAGGACGGTTGGCTTTTGACGGGTGATGTTGCGAAAGAGGACGAGGACGGATTTATTTACCTTGTTGACAGAGCGAAAGACGTTATCATTTCGGGCGGCGAAAACTTGTATCCGGTACAGATTGAGGACTTTTTAAGAAAACATGATGCAATTAAGGACGTAGCCGTTATCGGTTTGCCTGATACGAGATTGGGCGAGATTGCGGCGGCAATTATTGAATTAAAGCCTGACCACGTCTGTACGGAGGCAGAAATCGAAGATTTCTGCAAGGAATTACCGAGATATAAAAGACCGCATAAGTTTATTTTTGCAGACGTTCCGAGAAATCCTACGGGTAAAATAGAGAAACCGAAACTTCGTGAAATTTATTGCGGTGAAAGCGTTGTCGCAAAACAAATTGAAAATTAAGATTAATTAAAGGAAGGTGTCGCTATGACACCTTTTTTGTTGCAAAATTTTTGAGTTTGTATTATACTGTCTGTAAATAATATGTGAAAAAGATGTGAGTTATAATGGTGAATTATGAAATTAAATATACAAATCGAAAAACACTTGCGATATACATAACTAAAGACGCAAGAGTGGAAGTGCGTTGTAACAAGCGTGTACGCAAAGCGGATATTGAACGGTTTATCTGTGAAAAAGAAAAGTGGATAAACGAAAAACTTGAATTAATGCGCAGTCGAAAAAGTGTGTTACTCGGCAACGGAAGTAAGATTTTGTACTTGGGTAAAGAATACGAAATTGTTGTTTCCGAAAGTAAAGAGGGTATGTGTGATGATAAATTTTTTGTACATCCGAGCAGTGACGAAAGATACGTTTATACCGTTTTAGAGAAGTTTTATAAACAAAAAGCAAAAGAAATAATAGCCGAACGACTGCACAAATATGAGCAGATTATGGGCTTGTATTCAACCAAATTCGGTATAACGTCCGCAAATACAAGATGGGGTTCGTGCAGCGGAAAGAACAGTATCAACTTCACTTGGAAACTTGTTATGGCGGATATTGATGTGATAGATTACGTTGTCGTGCACGAAATCGCACATATAAAAGAAAAAAATCACGGTAAGAATTTTTGGAACTTGGTCGGTAAATATTATCCGAATTATAAATCTGCAAGAGTGTATTTAAGAAATTTATCGGTAAGAATACAGCAAGATAACTGGATATAAAATTTTTTACAAAAAATTTTTTAAAAATGCAACGTTTTCCTTTGACCGTTTGTTTTATATATGAGGACCTCAAAAAAGTAAAAAATGCCGAACTTTTTCGGCATTTTTTTGTTTTCGCAACTTATTATCCTATATATTGGACTTAGGTTGTGATATAATTTAATCAAGTAAAAGTTTAAGTGGGGTGAAAAGTATGGATATATCAAGCAAAATGCAAAATGTGATAGAAGAACAATTAAAGGAAATTGAAGAAAAAGAAAATGTGAAGATAATTTATTGTGTTGAATCGGGAAGTCGTGCGTGGGGATTTGCGTCACCGGACAGTGATTATGACGTGAGATTTATATATGTACGCAATAAAGAGGATTATTTGAAATTGAATAAAAATCGTGATGTTATAGAGTGGCGACTTGATGATGTTCTTGACATAAACGGCTGGGATATACAAAAAGCACTTAGGCTGTTGTACAAGTCCAATCCGACTTTGTTTGAATGGAGTATGTCGCCGATAGTATACAAGACAACACCTCAATGGGAAAAGATTTCGGGAATTGTAAGTCAGTATTTCCTTGAAAAAACAGGTGTGTATCACTATTTGAGTATGGCAAAAGGAAATTACAGAGAATATTTGAAAACCGATGAAGTGAAATTAAAAAAATATTTTTATGTTATAAGACCTATTCTTGCGTGTAAGTGGATTTTGGATAAGAAAACCGCACCGCCTATGTTATTTTCGGAATTGATGAATGAGTGCCTTGACGATGAATTGAAACCAGAAATAAATCGCTTGCTTGAAATAAAAAAACAAACTTCCGAACTCGGAAAAGGAAAAAGAATTGATGTTATAAACGACTATATCGAAAAAGAACTTGCGGAAATTGAAAAGAAAGCCGATATAATTGAAAATGAATATAACGATTGGGAGATTTTAAATAAAATATTTTTAGAAATATTAGAGCAGTAGGGGTGGAAATATGGCATACAGTGAGCTTATAAAGAATTTTGAAAATATTCGTGATTATATAAGTCAATTTTATGTGTACGGATTTAAAAGACGTAAAGATTATGACAAAAAAAGCAGCAGAAGTTATGATAATGAACGTCGCAGAATTGAAAGTTGGCTTGGGGAATATATGTGTTTCACAAATGAGTCGGACGGCAAAAGTGCTTTTTTATCACTTGACAGCAGAACTGTTTTGCATAATCCGCTATACAAGGCATTTAAGGCGAAAAGCTTTACCGATAAGGATATAATGCTGCATTTTTATATACTCGATATTTTGAAAAACAAAAGTCTTTCGTCAAGTGAAATTGCCGATGAAATAGCGAATGAATATTTCTCAATGTTTGAGAGTGTCAAGGAATGTGATGAGTCAACCATAAGAAAAAAGTTAAACGAATGTGATGTTGATTTGGATAAGTGGAGAGATGCACTGTCATTTTTTACGGAGGTTAATCCTATCGGAGTTATCGGCTCGTATTTGCTTGACAAATTTGACAATGAAGAAAATCCGTTCAGATTTAAACATCACTATATATTCAACGCACTTGAAAGTGAAGTGCTGTATGATTTGCTTGATATAATGAACGGCAACTGTAATGCGGAAATAAAATTATTTTCAAACAATATGCAAAAAATAAAAACATATAAAGTTTTACCGCTTAAAATTTATGTCAGTACATATTACGGCAGACGGTATGTTTTGGTGTGGAATTATATTTTTAAACGCTTTGCATTTTACAGACTTGACAGAATAAAAGAGGCTTGTAAGTCAAATGAATGTACAAATAAAAATGAAATGATGACAAGAGCCGATACTGCTGTGCAAAAATTATGGGGAGTGTCGTTCGGAAAAGAAAACTACATCGAAAAACTTGAAATGACTGTCCGCATAGCAAAGGGCGAGGAATATATTTTAAAACGGCTCGAAAGAGAAAAAAGAAACGGAACTATCCAAAAACTTGCAAACGGTGATTACAAGTTTATGACGGAAGTATATGACGCGTCGGAAATGATACCGTGGATAAAAACATTTACAGGCAGAATAGTTGAAATAAAGTGCAGTAATGAACGTGTTGAAAAACAAATAAAAGAAGATTTTGAAATGAGCAATATGCATATGATGAAGAGGATATACGAGGTGCGGTAATGATATTCAGTGAAATTTACGGAGAATATTTTAATGCAGTGGCAAAAATTCTGGATACAGCAGTGCGTGGCGAGTTAAATGAAAATGATATAATCAGCATTGTCGGCGAAAGTGCATTCGGTGAAAGTATACTTAGTCTGCCGCAAAAAATAAAAAATGAGAAGTGGGGACTGTTAACGTCCGATTTGAAAACTCCGATAAAAAACAAACCGCAGATGCCGTTGACCGATACGGAAAAAAGATGGCTCAGAGCGGTTTTGAACGATTCGAGAGTGAAGTTGTTTGATGCGGACATAAAAGGCTTGGAGAATGTAGAGCCGTTATACAGTCAGGATATGTTTGTGTATTTTGACAGGTATAATGACGGTGATCCGTATAATGACGAACGATATATAAGGAATTTTAAAACTGTTTTAAAAGCCTTGCGTGAAAAACGTAAAGCAGTCGTTAAATTCAGAGGCAGAACAGGTAAAGTGCATAATAAATCGGTGATACCGTACAACATAGAATATTCACCGCAGGACGACAAATTCAGATTACAGGCATATGCAAGACATACTTTGTGGACGATTAATATTGCACGAATTGAAGATTGCAAGCTTGACGAAAAATTTGAAAAGACAGTTTCGTATAAAGCAAAAAAGGAAAAATTGGTGATTGAACTCACCGATGAAAGAAATGCGCTTGAAAGAGCAATGCTGCATTTTTCTCATCTTGAAAAGAAAACAGAAAAAGTTTCAAACGACAGGTATAAGATTACTTTGTATTATGATAAAGATGATGAAACGGAGCTTTTAATAAGAGTTTTGGCGTTCGGACCTGTAATGAAAGTCACGGAGCCGGAATCGTTTATTGAGCAGATAAAACAAAGACTTAGAATGCAAAATAATTTGAATACATAACATTTCGCAACTTTTTTTCCGTGAAAAGAACAACTCATATGTGTATAATTAAAATCAATAAAGGTGCTAACAGCAATTTTTTAGATGCAGAATGAGCTACGATGAAAGTCGGAACTCTATTTAACAAAAAGCACCTTGCTATAAAGGCACACACAGCGATGATTTTTTGAGCGATTCATATATTCAAAATGTGCCTTGTTTTTTATTTTAATTATTAGGAGGGGTTTTCAATGCTTGAATTATTAAAAGAGGAATCTAACAAAACATATACCGAAAACGGAGCGGTTACATACAAGGGAACAAAATCATATTGCCTTGATTTGTTTTCGACAATCGGTGCGTTAAGAAGTGCCGATGAAACAGAAATTATAAAGCGATTTATCAGAGCATATAACGAAAATCCCGATATGGCAATGAAAATTTTGTTTTATGCGAGAGATGTTCGCGGCGGAATTGGCGAAAGACGTGTGTTTCGTATAATACTTAAATTTCTGGCTTTATATAACAAGCAGTCGCTTATTAAAAATATAAAATATGTCGGCGAATACGGACGGTTTGACGATTTGCTTGTACTGCTGTATACCGATTGCAAAGAATATGTTATAAAATTTATAAAAGAACAGCTTGAACAAGACATTGATTTAATGGCAGAAGGTAAGAATATATCGCTTTTGGCAAAGTGGCTGCCGTCAGTGAATGCGTCAAATAAAGCGACTAAATACAATGCCCGAAAAATAGCCAAAGCACTCGAAATGGATAACTGTGAGTATCGAAAAATGCTTTCACGTTTGAGAAACTATATTAAAATAATCGAAAATAATCTTAGAGAAAAAGACTATACATTCGATTATTCATATCAACCGTCAAAAGCATTGATGAAATATCGAAAGGCATTTATACGAAACGATAAAGACAGGTATAGCGAGTTTTTGCAAGATGTACAATCGGGAAATGCGAAAATCAATACGGAGACTCTTACGCCATACGATATTATTGCTCCTATTATCAATGAAGATACCGAAATAAGCGATGAGGAAAGAAAAAGTCTTGATGTAACTTGGGATAATCAAGCTGATTACACAAATGATGAGAATGCTGTTGTTGTAGCGGATACGTCGGGTTCAATGTATTGGTGCAGTGCAACTCCGAAACCGATTTCGGTAGCGTTTTCACTTGCAATATATTTTGCGGAAAGAAACAGCGGTGATTTTAAAAATCACTTTATTACTTTTTCGTGCAATCCGCAGCTTGTTGAAATTAAAGGTAAGGATATTTATGAAAAAGTGAAGTATTGTGAAACTTTTGCGGAATGTGCCAATACCGATATTCAAGCGGTGTTCGACCTTGTTTTAAGTACGGCGGTGAAAAATAAAACATTGCCTGAAGATATGCCGTCAAAATTGTATATAATATCGGATATGGAATTTGATTATTGTGCGGAAAATTCTGATGTTACAAATTTTGAATACGCAAAGGAAAAGTTTGAACAGAACGGATATGCTTTGCCTAAGGTGGTGTTTTGGAATGTTGCAAGCCGCAATATGCAATCACCTGTAGAAATGAATGAGCAAGGTGTGACGCTTGTTTCCGGTTGCAATCCGAGAATTTTTTCAATGGTTACGGAAGATAAGTGTACTCCGTATGAGTATATGCTTGATGTGCTTAATCAAGAAAGATATGCTGATATTAAGGCATAAAAAAAGGCGAGATAGTTTTGAACCGACCCCCAAAAGTTAGACCAAAAATCTAACTATTGGGAGGTCGGTTT
>OLWX01001197.1_pt1 | contig 12860 bp, 7 predicted proteins | sample 1673541 | NCBI WGS metagenome assembly OLWX01 (sample SAMEA103958114, study PRJEB25191) | human gut metagenome | reverse complement strand
GAAGCGATGACGCAGACGAGGAAGCAACGGACGTACTTAGAAGCGATGACGCAGATGATTCCACAGCCGTTCTTCAGGGAGGACGCGCAGCGAGCTCGGTAAGAATGATAAAGAATGTAATTATAGTACATTCCGATGAAGAGATATAGGAGGAGAGGGACATGAAAAAGGTTATGCAGAATAAATCACTTTTGCATCGACTGATCGCGCTTACGATGGCGGTAGTTATGACACTCACTCTTGTGGCGATCGATTCACATTTTCATTTGTTTGCGGAGGAGGAAGATACACAGACCATAGATGTAACGGCCATTGTAAAGGGCGATAAGGCGGATATGGTGTATGGCTTCAAGGATTTTGACAAGGCAATAAAGTTCAAGATCAAGTCCGACAAAGTTGACGGAATCGACAGCAGCAAGTTGGGAGTGGCTGTTTACAAAGGAGCTACAGCGGACGATAAGATCGCTACAGCCACAGATGCAGCAGGAAAGCTTGTCACATTTGATAATGTGTATGAGCTGAAGAATGACACAGCAGTACAGAAGATAGCTATTTACTATTATACAGGTACTGATGAGAGCGGTGATTTCGAGCTGCTTGGAACCATAAAGGTTGCCGTGGATAAGCAGGCACCTACAATATCGGTTGAGGCTGATGATAACTACAATCTTCACAACAAGGTGAGCGATGGCTATTATCTCCTGAACCTCACAAGCAGTGATGCCGACAGAACATTTGTGATAGACGCCAAGGATACCACAGATGCAGCAGAGGAAAATGCCACAGGAATAGACTATGTGGAGTATTCATCAGACAATGGAAAGACCTGGAGCAAGACTGAGAGCACATCCCAGTTTGTTGCACCTGATAAGAGTGGAACATACAAGTTCAGAGCGGTCGATGTTGCAGGAAACAAGTCAGAGGAGACCAGTGTTATCGTCAAGAAGCTCAACGAAGCTCCTGTCATAACAAGTGTTACCCCTGAGATCATACAGAAGAACGGAGTGGATTACAGATTCCCTCAGCTCAAGGTAGATGATGCTTATAAGTTCACTGTACAGGTGAAGAAGGTTACAGCCGGCAGTGATAACACTGAGATAGATGACGTGAGCCTGTACTACAAGCTTACGGGTGCAGCTTCAGCAGTGGAGTGCACAGGCAAAAAGGCTGTGTCCGGCGGATATGAATATGAATTCGAGATAAGTGCACAGTGGTTCAAGAAGGACAATGCAGACAATGCAAAGAAGCTTGTCATTTACGCCAAGGAGAACGAGTTTGGCAATAACTCAGTCGGCGCAGATGAGGATGGCGACATTGTATTTGTAAAGGAAGGAAAGCCTGAACTCACAGTTACAGGCGGTTCCACAAGCTATGTGAAATCCACAAAGCTGACAGTGAAGGCAACTGGAGAGTATTCTTACATAGACACCGTGTCATACAGCGTGGATGGCAAGAAGGAAACGATCCTTGAAAAAGGAAACAAGTTCACATACAGCAGCGATGTCCGTGTGAGCGGTGGAGATGTACAGGATTCAACAAAGTCAGACATATATCTGGCTGATGGAGAGCATACCATCACATTTGCGGCAAATGACTTCGCCGGAATAGAGGGCAGGATAGAGACTGTAGTCAAGGTGGATAATACAGCACCTGTTGTAAAGGTTACGGACAACGCCGGAACAGACAGGACAAACAATGATCAGCAGTACACAGTCACAGACGCAAAGGAAGCTGTTCTTAATATAAAGTACAGCGATGCCACATCAGGTGTTGCATCGGCGGTCGCTTCACTCAAGAAGGCAGATGCAAATGGATCATATACATCAGTCAAGAACTGGTATTCAACATCTACAGGTGACAATGGCCTGCAGAGCGGAAAAGAGATAAGCATAGATGGTTCAGGAAGTTATGTCCTGACAGTTGTGGTAACTGACGAGGCTGGAAATAAGACAGAGACGAACACATATGTGTATGTCAATGTGGATGGCCTTTCAGGAGAGAAGTTATCTGCGAACGGTACAGATGCTGACAACGGCGCTATATTCTGGAGAAATGATGATACTCTGACTGTAGAGGGTGCAGTATCAGGCTTCCAGCTTGCAGCAGATGACGCAAAGCTGGTGATCACCAGAACATCATTTGCAGGAAAGAAGGATAAGGCAGTTGAGGTAAAGGGTACAGTTGCCGCTGCATATGACAAGAATACGGTCAACATATCCTACGAGCTTCCAGATGAGGGTGTGTACGAGATCTCACTCATGGCGAGAATACACGATCCGAACAATGCTGACACGAAGTTCAAAGAAGTACAGAGCATAAAGGTTTACTATGATAAGACTGCACCGGCAAATGTGAAGCTGGAGTGTGCAAACCAGAAATACAAATCAGGATCGACATTCTATTACAGATCAAAGAGTGACGTGAAGATCAAGGTCTCTGGTTCCGATAACGATGACAGCAATGGCAAGGTTACATATACAGTAGGCAGAAGCAGCACAGCCGGATCACAGGACATTACAGGAAGCATTAATGTATCAGGAAATGATATAGAAAAGACACTGGATGCAAAGGCCCTTGGCATAACAGATGAAAATACAGAGTACACGATGACTGTTAAGCTGAAGGACAGAGCAGGAAACGAGAGCAAGGCCAGTCAGGAGATACACCTGATAGTTGATACCGTCAAGCCATCAGTGTCAATAGATGGAACTGCCGGCGGAAAGCTGATAAATTACTGGAATAACAGCAATGTGACCATAACAGCAAGGGGAACTGACAATTACTTCGTGGAGAAGTTCGTTGTGACAGGAACACGCGATGGCAAGAGCATAAGCAAGTATGAGCTGGATGCGGATTACACTGCAAATGCAGCAAAGTCCACAACATTCAGAGAGCCTGGACTTTATAATATCACGATCGTTGCTGTCGATGAGGTTGGCAATGAGTCGGGTAAGGCAACAACTTCATTTGTAATAGATAAGAAGAGCCCTGAGATATCAGTTGTGTCCGGTGGAAGCAGCAGATTCCTTAACAGGAGCAGAACTATTACATTTGGCATAGAAGACGATTATGGAATGGATACACAGAATGCGACGCTTAAGGTGTACTACAAGACCTACAGTGATTCAAACTGGTCAGAGACCGCAGTTCCGTTCCAGACAGCAGATGGCAAGCCCACTGCAGCATATAAGATGACAGCCAAGGGCGGCAAGGCAACTGTATATTATTTCACAGTTGAGGGAGCCGATAATTCCGGCAATGCACTGAAGCCGGCAGCAGACGAGGCGTTCGGTGTTCAGGAGGGCACAAGTGCTCTCAAGACAAAGAATTATTACGTCGACACCACAGAGCCACTTGTGTATGTGGACGATGATCCTGAGTACAGACTGGATAATAACAATTACTTCAAGACTTCAATATCATTCAGAGTTGGTGTGGAGGAACAGTTCAAGTCGCTTCAGAACACTATTATCACAGAGAATGATGGAAATGTAGCAGTGGATGAGAATCCGCAATACTTCTATATAAAGAGTAACGGCGGAACATGGGGCAAGAAGTACACATATGATAAGGAAGGTGAGTATGATCTCACCATGACCGTTACCGACAAGTGTGGAAATGAAGGGACAACAGGAACCCATTTCTACATAGACAAGCACAAGCCTGAGATACAGCTTGGAAATGTCAACACTATAAACAACAGCGATGTGACAGTCCCTGTAACACTTACAGATAACATGAGAGGTGGAAAGTACACCATTCATGTAGTCAGAGCAAATGAGGGTGGATCTGTTGTAGAGAACAGAGATATCAGAAAGAATGTTACCTGGGGAACAAAGGGCGATGGAGTCAGCACAGTCAGAGAGGTACTCAGCGGTGTGACATTTGACGCCCAGGGCGATTACACAGTCACCGTGTCCGCAGAGGATAAGGCGGGCAACAAGGCTGTGACCAGAACAGTGAAGTTCAGAATCGATAAGACTGCACCGGTTATATCGATTTCAGGAATGAACGACAGACAGACAACGGCGGTAAATGCAACCATCAGCATAGATGAGGCATTCTCATTTGCATATGAGAACAACAATCTTGCCGCAGATGCATTTAACGTGACAATAACCAGAAAGACGGACGGAACAGCGGCATCGAATATCGCTACGCTGGGAACAAGCAGCTTCTCAGGAAGCAATCCACATACCGCAACTTACAACTTTACAGAGGATGGCGAGTACACGATCACAGCAAATGCAAGAGATCTTGCAGGAAATGTGGCAGCCAGCCAGACCAAGACCTTCAAGGTTGACTCAAAGGCACCTGTTGTAAAGGTGAGCGCAGTGGATAAGAACAACAAGGAAGTAAAGAATTACGACCCAATAGGAAGTATGGATTCTTCCGCACCGAACTATGTTGATATGTCACTGAGCGTTCAGGAGTCATTCTTCTCGACAGATGATGTGAAGATAACCGTGAAGAAGGACAGCAAGGATGTGTCATCATCATACTTTACAAATTACAGCAATTCTTCAGAGCTCAGCACAGGAAGCCAGAGATTCTCTGAGGATGGTGTATACGAGGTGTCAATAACAGCGCAGGATGAACTGGGAAATAAGGCTGATGATTACAGCCTGGTATTCACAGTCGATAACACACCACCTGAGCTCAAGGCTACATCGACACTTGCCGGATTCATGAGCAAGAGCATTGCAAGCGATGACGGAACACTGCTTCTCAATGCATCAGATTTTGCTGATATACGAGACAAGGGCTACGAAGCACTGTGGGATGTAAGTGATACTTCAGACTTCTCGGTTGACGCCAAGATAGACGGAGTAAATCTTATCGATTTCTCAGATATGACAGACGGATATCACAAGATAACACTTACAGTAACTGACAAGGTTGGACACACGGCAACACAGGAATTTGATTATACGTATGATGGTACTGCACCACGAATCATCATAACAGGTGTTGAGGATGGGGAGACTCTCAGAGAGCCATTCAACATGACGATAGGTCTTGAGAATGAGGAAGACGAGATCACATCCATCGTTATAAATGGCAATACCATAGATCCTGCAAGCTATCAGGCAGATAACAAGTATGAGATGCAGGTAGATCAGTATGATACATACACGGTTGAGGTAACAGCCCAGGATAAGGCCGGTAATATAGCGACAACATATGACAGAGAGACCGGAGAGGTATTCACCTTCAAGCTCAGCGAAAAGATGTCACCGGTTGTGCTGATCATAATAATAATCGCAGCGATCCTGCTTCTTGCATTGCTTGCATTCATCATCATAGCTGGCAGAAGAAGAAAGAAAAACGCCGCTGCTTAATGTAGGAGAAAGTGCTATGTACAGGGCAGTTGTATTTGATATGGACGGCGTGTTGGTAGACACGGAGAAGATATACAGGAAGTGCTGGAAGGAAAACGGCATGAGCATAGGAATTCCTGAGGCACAGATGGAAAATGTATGTGACCGGGTGGCTGGAGGCAACAAGACCTCCAACGCCCGGGTATTTAAGGAAATAATGGGCGAAGATTTTGATTATCTTGCGTTCAGACAGAGAACAATGGATCTGTTCGATGATCATGTGGAAAAGTATGGAATAGACATAAAGCCACATGTCGAGGACACGCTGAGATTCTTAAAAGAACACGGCGTGAAGATGGCACTTGCAACCTCCACTGCGAGGACGAGGGCGCAGCAGAGACTTGATAGCGTTGGAATAGCCGGATACTTCGATGAAAAGGTATGCGGAGACGAGATCACCCACGGAAAGCCGGAGCCTGATATATATCTGAAGGCCTGCGGGAAGCTGGGCGTAAACCCGGACGAAGCGGTGGCCGTTGAGGACTCTGTGAATGGTATCATATCTGCCAGCCGGGCAGGGCTATGTACGGTCATGGTGGTGGATCTGATAAAACCAAATGGTATCACGCGCGAGCGTGCATACAAAACCTTTTATGATATAGAAGATATATGCAGCCTGTTTGAGTAAACAGGCTGTATTTTTATTAATAAAATGAGGAGGAACATCATAATAATGTAAAGAGTAAAGAATATGGCGGTAGTATGTCTGTAAGTCAGAAATTTATGGGAGTTGTAAAGGGACTGATCCTGTCCTATCTGCTCACGATAATCATGCTGTTTATAACGGCGGTGGTCGTATACAAAGTGGGGATAAGCGATAAGGTGCTCGGTATACTGGTTGTTGTGATATACATAGTGGCCACATTTGCCGGGGGCTTTGTTACGGGTAGAAAAGTCAGGGAGAAGCGTTTCCTGTGGGGGATGGTGTATGGCCTGACTTACATATCGGTCGCATTGACCGTGTCGGTGCTGTTTACAGGTTCAGGCGATAGAGAGGGAATAGCAGTTATAACCAAGTGTATTATGTGCGTTGCAGGCGGGATGCTGGGGGCTATGCTCAGTTAAAAAAAACTTTTACTTTATATATCTTTGTGTTATAATCCCGATATATGACATAAAAAGAGAGGTGTATCCAGAATGAAGAGAATTAAAACACTCACAAACAGGACTATGAAGAATACAATGGTCAAGGGTGGATGTGGCGAGTGCCAAACATCATGCCAGTCAGCTTGTAAGACATCATGCACAGTTGGTAATCAGAGCTGTGAGAATGTTAACAACAAGTAATTTGTAACAGGTTTGTATTTGATCAGCTAAAGGGGACCGTCGTTTATGATGACAGTCCTCTTTAGTGCGTGTATAAGGGTGCCGTGTGTGGCGCCTTGAATTAGAATTTCACGGATAGATCCGATGGAATATATTGAAGGAGAATTATGGTTCATCAGTACAAGAACAATGGTTATAATATAGTGCTTGATGTCTGTAGTGGTTCTGTACATGTCGTAGACGATCTTGTCTATGATATTATTTCTTTATATGAGGAGAATGATAAAGAGCAGATTATAAAGGCACTGTCACAGTATGACAGCGCAGATGTTTCCGAGGCTTATGACGAGGTAGCCCAACTGGTAGAGGACGGAACATTATTTACAGATGACGTATACAAAGATTATATTATAGATTTCAAGAAGAGAAAGACAGTTGTCAAGGCGTTGTGTCTGCATATCGCCCATGACTGTAACCTTGCCTGCAGATACTGCTTTGCCGGTGAGGGAGAATATAAGGGAGACAGGGCGCTTATGTCACTTGAGGTGGCAAAGAAATCCCTGGATTTTCTGGTTGCGAATTCCGGTTTAAGAAGAAATCTCGAGGTGGATTTCTTCGGCGGTGAGCCGCTTATGAACTGGGATGTAGTCAAGAAGACTGTGGAATACGGAAGAAGCCTTGAGGAGAAGTATGACAAGAAGTTCAGATTCACACTTACTACCAACGGAGTGCTTCTGAATGACGAGATCATGGAATTTGCCAACAGAGAGATGGCGAACGTGGTGCTCAGCATAGATGGAAGGAAGGAAGTCCACGACTACATGAGACCTACAAGGAATGGCAAGGGAAGTTATGATGTGATATTATCCAAGTTCCAGGAATTTGCCAAGAAGAGAGCAGGCAAGAGCTACTACGTAAGAGGTACTTACACTCATAACAACCTTGATTTCTCACAGGACGTGCTTCATATGGCGGATCTGGGATTTGACCAGATATCCGTTGAGCCTGTTGTATCACTTCCGGACGAGCCATATGCTATAAAGGAAGAGGATATACCGGTACTGCTTGAGCAGTACGATATCCTGGCTAAGGAGATGATCAAGAGACATAAGGAGGGAAGAGGCTTCAATTTCTTCCACTTCATGATAGATCTTGAGGGTGGACCTTGCGTAGCCAAGAGACTTTCCGGTTGTGGTTCAGGTACAGAGTACATGGCGGTCACTCCTTGGGGAGACCTTTATCCTTGCCATCAGTTTGTTGGTGAGGATGATTTCTGTATAGGAAATGTATTCGATGGAATCAAGAATCAGGATATAGTCAATGAATTCAAGCTGTGCAATGTATATGCCAAGGATAAGTGTAAGGACTGCTTTGCAAGATTCTATTGCAGCGGTGGCTGTGCGGCCAACTCATACAAGTTCCACGGCAATATACTTGATGCATATGACATAGGTTGTGAGCTTCAGAAGAAGCGTATAGAATGTGCAATCATGCTGAAGGCGGCTATGGCCGATGAGGCAGAAGAGGAATAAAAAGGGTAAAAGGAGAAGACGATGAAGAAGACAAAGAGAAACGCTGTGCTCGTCATCATTGCCTTTCTGCTTATACTGGGTGTTGCTATATATACAGCAATATTCGGTGTTGCAGACAGAGGTAAAGTCGAGTACATCAAGCTTGGACTTGACCTTAAGGGTGGTCTGAGTGTAACTTACGAGATTCAGGAGGATGATTACAGCGACAAGGATCTCGAGGATACCAAGTATAAGATTGAGCAGCGTGTAGAGGCCTACACCAATGAGTACTCAGTCTATGAAGATGGAGACAAGAAGATCACAGCAGAGATCCCGGGTGTAACAAATGCAGATGAGATACTTAATGCTCTGAATATTGAGGGAAAGCTTGAGTTTCTTGATCCGGACAATTATACAAAGTGGTCACAGGGACAGGAGTATGAGGCTGCTCTTACAGGAGATGACATCAAGAATGCCACAGCCGGAATTGACTCAGATAACGGCAATGACAATGTGGTACAGCTTGCATTCACCGATGAGGGAGCTCAGAAGTTCGCTGATGTTACCGCGGCAAATGTTGGAAATATAGTATACATTATATATGACAACAAGGTCGTAAGTGCACCAACAGTACAGTCAGCCATAACAGGCGGAAGCGCAGAAATCAACAAGATCGGAAGCTACGAGGAGGCCGAGCAGCTTGCTACTACTATCCGTATCGGTGCACTTCCTCTTACACTTAAGCAGGTTCGTTCCAATATAGTAGGTGCTACACTTGGATCAGATGCCATCAGCACAAGCCTTAAGGCAGGTGCGATCGGTATTGCACTTGTATTTCTTATCATGATCATAGTATTCAGGATCCCAGGTCTTGTGGCATCATTTGCTCTGGCATTCTACACAATACTTGATCTGCTGGTACTCAATCTGTTCAACGTAACACTGACACTTCCTGGTATAGCTGGTGTTATCCTGTCAGTAGGTATGGCGGTCGATGCCAACGTAATCATATTCACACGTATCAAAGAGGAGCTGGCGGATGGCAAGTCCGTAAAACAGGCGGTAAAGGGTGGTTTCCACAATGCCCTGTCAGCAATCATAGATGGTAACGTTACAACGCTTATCGCAGCTCTTGTACTTGGAATATTTGGAACAGGTACTATCAAGGGATTTGCGATCACACTGGCTATCGGTGTTGTTCTCTCAGTATTTACAGCTCTGGCAGTCAGCCAGTCACTGCTCACAGCGCTTGTAAATCTCGGCGTTACAGATGCCAAGTATTTCGGCGTTGCAAGAGAGCCAAAGAAGACAAACTTCGTGAAGGCAGGTAAGTTCTGTATGCTCGGATCACTCATTGTGATCATCGCATGCTTCTGTATGATGCCTGTTAATAATAAGTCAAAGGGTTCACCACTTAACTTCAGTGTTGAGTTTGCAGGCGGTACAAGCCTTACAGTAGGTTTTGACAAAGAGTACTCACTTAGCGAGGCTGAGAAAGATATAGTTCCTGTCATTGCAGAGGCAGCCGGTATCGGTGAGGCGGGAATATCAGTACAGACAGTATCAGGTACAAATGAGATCGTGTTCAAGATGCCTGAGCTTTCAGATGACGGAACAGATGACTCACAGATGTCCAAGGTGCGCAGCGCACTCACAGACAAGCTTGGCGCAGATGTCAAGGAGGCAAACGTAATAAGTGGATCAGTCAGCAGCGAGATGTCCAAGAACGCTATATTCTCAGTCATCCTTGCAGCTATCCTGATGCTTATATACATTGCTATCAGATTCCATGATGTGAAGTTTGGTGCAAGTGCAGTTATCGCACTTCTCCACGATGTTGCGATGGTATTCTGTCTGTATATTATACTGAGACTTACAGTTGGTAACACATGTATCGCATGTCTGCTTACCATAGTGGGTTACTCGATCAATGCGACTATCATCATATTCGACCGTGTAAGAGAGAATATAGGTGTTATGAAGCCTAAGAAGGTCACATACAAGGATATAGTCAACCTGAGTATCAACCAGACCTTCAGCAGAACTATTTATACATCACTCACAACATTTGTTACAATATTCGTTCTGTATATCATGGGAGTGGCATCCATCAAGGAGTTCGCTCTTACACTTATGGCTGGTATAATCATCGGTGCTTACTCTTCGGTATGTATCACAGGTCCACTCTGGTACACTATGAAGACAAAGCTTGGCAAGACAGAAAAAGATGCTTAATAGAATAAAGTTATCGGACGGATGTCAGATGACAGATGATAACAGGCTTCCATGGCAGAGATGCTGTGGAAGCCTGTTGTATTATTGGGAGATGGAAGAGATATGAATTGTAAAACAGTGGTGTTTGATATGGATGGAGTCATCCTCGATTCAGAACAATTGGTTGTCAAGAGCTGGCAGAAGACAGCGGACAAATATGGCATAGAGGACATAGAGAGCTTCTGTATGGCTGCCCTTGGACTCAACCGTGAGGCGGCGAAGAAGCTGTTCGTGCAGATGTACAAAGGAAGATGTGGTGAAGGACAGGATACATTGGATGAGGAGAGATATGAGAGCCTCAAGGGTGAGATGGCGGCGGAATTCCACCGGGCAGCGGCAGAGGGAGAGCTTGTGCTGAAGCCGGGAGTTACGGACATGCTGAAGATGCTCAGGGATAATTGCATACCATGTGCCCTTGCCACATCCACCAGAAAAGAGGTAGTCACCATGGAGCTCATCAACCTCGGGGTGATAGATTACTTCGACAAGCTTGTATGTGGAGACATGGTAGATCGGAGCAAACCCGCACCGGATATATTCCTGAAGGCCTGTGAAGAGCTTGGAGTTGAGTCGGAGAGTGCATGGGCGGTGGAGGACTCATACAACGGAGTCAGAGCAGCATATGCGGCAGGGATGAAGATTGCCATGATCCCGGACCTCGTGCAGCCGGATGATGAGATGAGGGATAAGGCAGATTTTATATTTAAGAATATGAATGAGTTTCAAGAGTATATTCTTGAGTCCATCAGAGCATGACAGATGGATCCGACGAACAAAAAAAGAACTCCTGATGCAGAGAGAGCAAAAACTCTGTAACAGGAGTTCTTTTAGTTAGTTTTTAGGGGTTTAAGGGGACTGGTGAGGTCCCATATATAATATGTAAGTCCCGGCAAAGGACTGACATATTTTGATCTAATGGGTCAGTTAGATCAATGACTCGTAGAGCTTGGTGATATCCTCCACGCTAGTCTCCTTTGGATTGCCCGGACGACATGCGTCATCGTAGGCTGACTGTGCCAGGAATGGAATATCCTCTGGCTTTACAATGTCTTTAAGGTCTGTAGGAATGCCTACATCGATGGACAACTGGCGTACTGCGTCAACTGCAGCTTTTCTGTATTCTTCCTGGGTCATGTCATCCACGCCCTTGACGCCCATGGCTCTTGCTATCTCACGATACTTTTCTCCTGTTGCTTCTGCATTGTATTCCATTACAGTAGGCAGGATAATCGCGTTGGCAACACCGTGAGGTGTGTCATACAGAGCTCCCAGTGGATGAGCCATGGAATGAACGATTCCAAGACCTACATTTGAGAAGCCCATGCCTGCAACATACTGGCCAAGAGCCATATCTGCACGGCCCTCAGATGTATTGGCAACAGCCCCTCTGAGCGAACGGCTGATGATCTCGATTGCCTTGAGGTGGAACATGTCTGACAGCTCCCATGCGGCTGCGGTGATGTAACCCTCGATTGCGTGTGTCAGTGCATCCATACCTGTGGCTGCTGTGAGTCCCTTTGGCATGGAGCTCATCATCTCAGGATCGACAAATGCCACAACAGGAATGTCCTTAGGATCAACACATACCATCTTGCGGTTCTTCTCAACATCTGTGATGACGTAGTTTATAGTTACCTCTGCTGCGGTTCCGGCTGTAGTTGGAACTGCAAATATAGGAACTGATTTATTCTTTGTAGGTGCAACACCCTCCAGACTTCTGATGTCTGCAAAATCAGGGTTGGCAATAACTATGCCGATACCCTTGGCAGTGTCCATGGATGATCCGCCGCCTATGGCGATGATGTAATCTGCCTCAGCAGCCTTAAATGCGGCCACACCCTGCTGCACGTTCTCTATAGTAGGGTTTGGCTTGATGTTGGAATAGATCTCGTATGCAAGTCCTGCACCGTCCAGAACATCGGTGACCTTCTTGGTCACACCGAACTTGATCAGATCAGGATCTGAGCACACAAGAGCCTTGGCGAAGCCTCTGCCGACTGCCTCTGTGGCGATCTCAGCGATGGCACCCGCTCCGTGGTAAGAGGTTTCATTGAGTACGAATCTGTTTGCCATAAAAATATCTCCTCCTTTGCACTGCGCATTTGTGATAGAACTTCCAGATACTGCCATCAAAATGCACAAAAGATATATTCAAAATGTATATTTATTATAACATTTGTACAATAAAAAGCAAATAGACATAACAGGTGAAATGTCAACATTTACAGGCAAAATGGTGGCATTTACACTGGTAATACCATAATGCGTCTGCTAAAATATGTGGATGGATACAGCAGGGATGCGGATATGTCCCAGGGATAAAATGATACGGAGAACAGAAGATGACATTGACACCGGAGCAGAAGGATATAATAGATAAATATGTGAAGAAGCCAGAGTGGAGAGTGGCGGGCAAAAGAGCGGACTT
>OLWX01001195.1_pt1 | contig 12899 bp, 8 predicted proteins | sample 1673541 | NCBI WGS metagenome assembly OLWX01 (sample SAMEA103958114, study PRJEB25191) | human gut metagenome | reverse complement strand
ATCAACTGTGTATCCGAGACGCTGGCACCGACGATGCTGCAGTTCCTGCAGTACAAAACATTCGGAAATCACAGGGTACCGGATGGCTTTGTCATCGTTACGGCGGGAAATCCTCCGGAATACAACAAGTCGGTGCGGGATTTTGATATTGTTACTTATGACCGTGTCAAGCGGATTTATATAGAAGAAGATTTTTCTGTGTGGAAAGAGTATGCGTATAAAGCGCAGATTCATGGAGCAATTCTTTCTTATCTGGAGATTAAAAAGAACAATTTCTATTCGGTTGTGTCGGATCTGGATGGAAAACGGTTTGTGACCGCCCGTGGATGGGAAGATCTCTCACAGGTCATGAAAGTGTATGAACAGCTTGGATTTGCCATAGACTATGACTTTGTTGTGCAGTATCTGCAGGACGAGGAGATTGCCCGCGATTTTGCTGCTTATTATGAACTGTACAATAAGTATAAAAATATTTACCGTATACCGGAAATCTTAGAGGGCAGTATACCGGAAAACAGTATGACGATCAAAAATGCACCGTTTGACGAGAAGCTGAGTCTGCTGGGGCTGCTTTTGGACAGCCTGGGACAGGAATTCATTTCTTATTCCCGGAAAAAAGCTGCACAGGAAGCTTTTTTTGAGCAGCTGGGATTTTTGCGGAGCGATCTGAAAGAAGGACGGGGAAGCGGAAAAGAAATTCTGGAAAGACAGATTTCTTCTTATGACACCATGATCACTCACCGGAAAAAGGCCGGCATGATAGACAGGGAACAGGAAAAAGCCATGTGTGCGGCACTTCAGGCACTGAATGACTGCCTGATGGCACTGGCAGTCGAAGGAACCGGTGATGCAAAAGGAGATTTCTTATGTGTCAAGAAACTGTTTGATGAGAGGGAGCAGATCCGCCAGAAGGAAATTTCAGATGCAGGCCGTCATCTGACGCATGCATTTGAATTTCTTGCACGGGTATTTGGAGAGGGACAGGAAATGGTAATCTTTTTGTCCGAACTTTCGGCCGGTTATTATAGTCTGAAATTTGTCAGTGAATGTGGCAATGATGCCTATTATAAGTACAACAAACTTCTGCTTTTGAAAGAACGCACACAGGAGTTAAAGGACGAAGCAATGGAACTTCTGGGACTTTAGGAAATCAGGTTATGGTTTTTATGAATTTTTTTGATAGAGAAATTTCATAAGATCTATAGACAAATACTTCAGATTGTACTAAAATATGTAAAAATAATAGTATATCCAGTATTCCATAACGAAAAGTTATAGAACACTTGAATTGGAATAGAAAATGGAGGAAATGAAAATGGAGAAAAAAAATCTTGACTGGGGTAACCTGGGATTTGGTTACATGACCACAGACTACCGTTATGTTGCAAATTACAAGGATGGAAAGTGGGACGATGGACAGCTCACAAAGGATCATACAGTGACACTTAATGAGTGTGCGGGAGTATTCCAGTATGCACAGACATGCTTCGAGGGACTTAAGGCATACACAACAGAGGATGGCAGAATTGTCTGCTTCAGACCTGACTTAAACGCACAGCGTCTTAAGGATTCATGTGAGAGACTTGAGATGCCTGTATTCCCGGAGGATAGATTTGTAAAGGCAGTTGAGGAAGTAGTAAAGGCAAATGCTGCATGGGTTCCACCATACGGCTCAGGTGCTACACTCTATATCAGACCATACATTATGGGAACAAATGCAGTAATCGGTGTTAAGCCGGCTGATGAGTATCAGTTCAGAATCCTTGTAACACCTGTAGGACCATACTTCAAAGGTGGCGCAAAACCTATCACAATCAGAGTTTCAGACTTTGACCGTGCAGCACCTAACGGAACAGGACATATCAAAGCAGGACTTAACTATGCTATGAGCTTACATGCTATCGTAGATGCACATAACCAGGGTTATGATGAGAATATGTATCTTGACCCTGCGACAAGAACAAAGGTTGAAGAGACAGGTGGAGCAAACTTCATTTTCATCACAAAAGATGGCAAGTTTGTAACTCCTAAGTCAGACAGTATCCTTCCATCTATTACACGTCGTTCTTTGATGTACATTGCAGAACATTATCTTGGAATGGAAGTAGAACACAGAGAAGTACGTTTCGATGAAGTAAAAGACTTCGCAGAATGTGGTCTTTGCGGAACAGCAGCCGTAATCTCCCCAGTTGGAAAGATTGTCGACCACGGTAAAGAAATCTGCTTCCCAAGCGGAATGGAAGAGATGGGGCCTGTAACTAAGAAGTTATATGATACACTTACAGGAATCCAGATGGGACATATTGAAGCACCAGAGGGATGGATTAAAACAATCTGTAAACATGGTGAATGCTAATTGCAGGGTTAGATAAAACAGACGAACCCAAGAAATAACATAGTCCATATTTGTGACTTTAGTCGCGGAGGTTTAAATGCTCGCTTTATGCGCTCGCATCTAAACCTTGCTTCGAGGCCACAAATATGGACTATGTTATTTCTTGGGTTCTGTTTCCTTTAAAGCCTGCAGATTAGATTTTATGAATCTTACAGATACCCACAACTACTATTTAATTCAAACAAAATGATGAAAAAATTACCAGTTTATGATATAATAAACAAAAATATTTTATGAATGATTATGAAAGCGGGAGGACTCTGTTTATGCCAGATACCAGATTTATTACAGAATTTGACCAGTATTTATTTGGTCAGGGGACACATTATGACTTATATAATAAACTTGGCGCGCATCCTATGACAGTTGATGGGGAAGAGGGAGTATATTTTGCTGTGTGGGCACCGAATGCGGCAGCGGTTTCCATTGTTGGTGATTTTAATGAATGGGATGAGAATGCGACACCGATGGAACGTTTAGAACCACTTGGAATTTATCAGATATTTCTTACAGGGATAAAAGTGGGAGATATTTATAAATATTGTGTTACTGCACAGGATGGCAAAAAAACATTAAAAGCAGACCCTTATGGATTTCAGGCAGAACTCCGTCCGAACAATGCTTCTGTTGTGGCAGACATTTCTGATTTTAAGTGGCATGACAGCCGATGGATGAAGAAGAGAGAGAAATTTGATGATAAAAAGAATCCAATGTTTGTATATGAAGTACATCCGGGTTCCTGGAAAAAGCATGAACAGACAGAAGAAGATGAGGATGGATTCTATAATTACAGAGAGATTGCACATGAGCTGGCAGCTTATGTGAAAGATATGGGATATACTCATGTGGAACTGATGGGTATTGCAGAGCATCCATTTGATGGTTCCTGGGGATATCAGGTAACAAATTATTTTGCTCCAACATCCCGTCATGGTTCACCAGAAGACTTCCAGTATTTCATGGACTATATGCATGAACATAATATCGGTGTTATCCTTGACTGGGTGCCAGCACATTTCCCAAGAGATGCTTTCGGATTAGCAGAGTTTGACGGAACCTGCCTCTATGAATACGCAGATCCAAGAAAAGGAGAACATCCAGACTGGGGAACAAAGGTATTTGATTACGGCAAGACAGAAGTGCAGAATTTCCTTATCTGTAACGCGCTTTTCTGGTTAGAACATTATCATGTAGACGGACTTCGTGTAGATGCGGTTGCTTCTATGTTATATCTTGACTACGGACGTGAAGACGGACAGTGGGTTCCAAACATTTACGGCGGTAACGAGAACCTTGAGGCAATTGAATTCTTCAAGCACCTGAATACAATCGTAAAGAAGAGAAATCCAGGAATCGTTATGATCGCAGAAGAATCTACCGCATGGCCAAAAGTAACGGATAAAGCAGAATACGGCGGATTAGACTTCAGCCTTAAGTGGAACATGGGCTGGATGCACGATTTCTTAGAGTACATGAAGCTTGATCCTTACTTTAGAAAATATAACCATACAAAGATGAACTTCGCAATGGTTTATGCATACTCCGAAAACTATATGCTCGTCCTTTCTCACGATGAAGTCGTTCATCTGAAATGCTCTATGATAGAGAAAATGCCAGGCAGCTACGAGGATAAATTCAAAAATCTTATGGCAGGTTATGCGTTCATGACAGGACATCCAGGCAAGAAGCTTCTCTTCATGGGACAGGATTTTGGACAGCATAGAGAGTGGAGTGAAAAGAGAGAACTTGACTGGTTCCTCTTAGATAAAGAGCCGAACCGCCATTTGCAGGCATTTGTAAAAGAATTACTTCATCTTTATAAAAATAATAAATGTCTCTACGAATACGACTGCTATCCAGAAGGCTTCGAATGGATCAATGCCGATGACGGTGATAGAAGTATATTCTCTTTCGTAAGACATTCCGAAAGCGGAAAGAGCAATATGCTCTTCATCATCAACTTCACACCAGTAGAACGTCCAGATTACCGTGTCGGAACAACTTGCCGAAGAAAGCACACACTTGTACTCAGCAGTGATGATAAAAAGTTTGGCGGAACTGGTAAGAGAAGACCAAAAGAATATAAACCAGCGAAGAAAGAGTGTGATGGAAGAAAGTATTCCTTTAGATATAAATTGCCGGCATATGGGGTAGCGGTGTTTAAGTTCTAATTTGCCGCAGGCAAGGGAGACGCCACTGTAAAGAAATCTGTAGCCGGATTGCCAGAAGATTGTTGAGAAGAGCCCCTAAAAAATTTATTGATTTTGTTCCGTTGTGCTAAACGCTCCATTTTGCCCAGTAAAGCAGAAACTTGCTCTCAAAACCTCCACTGGAGCTTTTTTCGACCTGCTAAGGCAGCAGAAACGAATGCGAAGTTTCTATGGTCAAAATTCCGCAGCACAAAGTCACAAAATTCAATAAATTTTTTAGGGGTTCTTTTTCTCATATTCTTTGTGCAATCCGGTAGAAAGTGTTTTACAGCGGCTGTGTATTTCAATCCTACAAATCAGTTGAAAAAAATTGAGGATGGGGACAGAAGAAATAGGAACTCTGGCTTGTTGTTGTAAAATTGCTGTGATATTATAATAATAGTTTGCGTGTCAATCCTTAATATTTCATTTCATGGAAAGCTATAATCTTATAAATGATATCCAAATCCTACAATATGAATTCTGATTTTACTTCTACAGCAAAAAACAGCTTCCAGAGAGAAGATACCTTATATTTGTGGCATTAGAGTGATGATTGAATGTGAGCATGGGAAGCGAACATTCACCCCGCAGTGATAGAGTCACAAATATAAAGTATCTTCTCTCTCTGGAGGCGTCTCCCTTGCTACGTAAACCAGAATAGAAAGGACTTTTATGAATTGTATACATTTAAATTTTGTGAGTGATAAAGAGGGAAGAAAGTTCCTTTCCCCCATTCTTCCTCAAGATGGTTTGAACGAAAAAACACTTAATGTAGTAATTACTGACGGTGATTCACAAAGAATATATCCTGTTTTTCAACAGAAAGCGGGAATTTATGAAGATTACAGCGAATACATGACCAGGCATGGGTGTGCCTGCTGTTCTTTGACAACAGCATTGGCGGCTTTTGTGGAAAAGTATGCAGATTTGAAACCAAATGGAACAATTTCTGAGGTGGAGAGAAAGCATTTCCCCGAAGAAGTATATACAGAGAATTATGGGAAAGTGATGGCAAGGCAGATGCCGGTTTCTCTTTATGGAATTTCTCTTATTTTGCAAGAAGAAGGTGTTTCTTGCGAATATATAGGAGATTTTGAGGATAAAGCTGCCGAAAAACAGATGATGGAGCATTTATATAAGGGAAAGCCCATCATTATAGAAACAAGCCGAATGCGTAGAAAAGGAAAAAGAATCGTTCACTTTTTTGATAAAAAATATGCGGGATCCTATCATACGATGATTCTGTTAGGTGTGGATGAAGAGGGGCAGGTAGTCTTTACTGATTCTGCAACAAGAGACTGGGCAGGAGAACAGCAAAGATTAAAACGGGCTAAGCTGTCAGAACTTATTTCTTATATGTTTCCACAGAAAAATGTGGGGGATACGCATTTATATTTTAGCAGAAAAAGGAATACAGGCGGTTATATTTTGATTCGCTGAATGAGAAAGTAAGAATGAGTGAGTATTCATAGTTATTCATTGAATAACGAAGTAGGCACAATGGCAAATAAAGCTTTGGTATATGCGATATATCCAAACGAAAACAGAAACGAACAGGAACAGAATAAATCAAAAATCCTACTTGACAAAATTTTCAGGTTTTACTACAATAAGAAACATGATGTTTGTCCGCACAGGACGGATGCTCTGTATCACTTATATTTGTAATAATATAGAATTTACAGTATAGGAGCATCATTTTTATGTGAATTTCAATATGAATTTCAAAAATGAGAAAGACGAAGACGGAAACAAGTAGCTTTTATTCATGCATTCCAGAGAGTGACCGGCTGGTGGGAGGTCATGTGCCAGATAGCAAGTGAATACATTCCTGAGTCGCACACCGAATGAGACAGATATTTATCATGTTAAGCGTGAGTAGATTTTAGAAATTGCTGAATGTGATGGAACAGGTAAGATTTGTTTTTAGTAGGCTGTGACGGAGCGGCGGCCGTTATCCGCAGAGGCGTTGTTTGACGCTCATTTGAGGCAGAGCATCTACTCTGCGAAAAAAGGTGGTACCACGAAGTTATATCTCGTCCTTTTATTAGGACGGGATTTTTTTATTTTATTTAGGAGGATTTTATGACAGTATATGACGAACTGGTTGCAAGAGGATTGATTGCACAGGTAACAGATGAAGAAGAAATTAAGGAACTTGTCAATAACGGAAAGGCTGTATTCTATATTGGATTTGACCCAACAGCAGACAGCCTTCATGTAGGACATTTCATGGCACTTTGCCTGATGAAACGTCTGCAGATGGCAGGAAATAAGCCAATCGCCTTAATCGGTGGTGGTACTGCCATGATCGGTGATCCATCCGGACGTACAGATATGCGTCAGATGATGACAAAAGAGACAATCAACCATAACGTAGAGTGCTTCAAAAAGCAGATGAGCCGTTTTATTGATTTCTCTGATGGAAAAGCTATGCTCGTTAATAACGCAGATTGGCTCTTAGACTTAAACTATGTAGAATTACTTCGTGAAGTAGGCCCATGCTTCTCAGTAAATAACATGCTTCGTGCAGAATGCTACAAACAGAGAATGGAAAAAGGTTTATCTTTCTTAGAGTTTAACTACATGATCATGCAGAGCTATGACTTCTATGAGTTATACCAGAAATACGGCTGTAATATGCAGTTTGGTGGTAATGACCAGTGGAGTAATATGCTTGGCGGTACAGAATTGATCCGTCGTAAATTAGGACCAGATGCCGATGCTTACGCTATGACAATTACCCTTCTTTTAAATTCCGAAGGAAAGAAAATGGGTAAAACACAGTCCGGTGCTGTATGGTTAGATCCGAATAAGACTTCTCCGTTTGACTTCTATCAGTACTGGAGAAATGTTGCAGATGCAGATGTTATGAAGTGTATCCGTATGTTGACCTTCCTTCCGTTAGAAGAAATTGATGCAATGGATAGCTGGGAAGGTAGCAAATTAAATGAAGCAAAAGAAATTCTTGCATTTGAACTTACAAAATTAGTTCACGGCGAAGAAGAAGCACAGAAAGCACAGGATGCCGCCAGAGCATTATTCAGCAACGGCGGAGACACAGCAAATATGCCAGCATGTGCAGTTACAGAAGAAGACTTAAGAGATGGCACAGTAGATATCCTTGCACTTCTTGTAAAATCCGGTTTAGCAGGAACACGTTCTGAAGCAAGACGTAATGTAACACAGGGTGGTGTAACATTGGATGGCGAAAAGGTAACGGACTTTAAGGCTGCTTATACACTTGATGACTTTAAAGGCGAAGGAAAAGTCTTAAAGAGAGGAAAGAAGAAATTCATTAAGATTGTAGCTGAATAGGATTTGCCGCAGGTAAGACAGACGCTCCCGAAGAAAGAAGGCATCCTATATTTGTGACTCTATCACTTCGGGTTGAATGTTCGCCTCCACGCTCACATTCAATCCTTGATCTAAGGCCACAAATATAGGATGCCTTCTTTCTCGGGAGCTATTCTTTGGCTGGGTTGGCTGGGAATGGAATTGCTGAAAGTTTAAACACGCGTTTGTCATACCAAAGAAAAAATTAAAAAGCCCCATTTTCTACATCCGATCTGCCTTCCGTTTAAGCAAAAAGACTACAGTTTGAATCTCCTGAGCTGCCAAAGACAGCCCAATGCAAGAGAAAAAAAGCATATTTGTGGCCTCGGAGCAAGGTTTGGATGCGAGCGCATAAGCGAGCATTCAAACCGCCGCGACTAAAGTCACAAATATGCTTTTTTTTCTCTTGCATTGGGCGTCTCTTTGCCACACTTTTAGGGAAAACCAACATATTCTGATACAAAGGAAGGAAGAGGTTTCAATCATGTTTGATTTAATTTCGATATCGGAAGCGATAAAAAGAAGCTACGATTCAGAAGGCCTACTCGTTGATGTGCGTTCAGAGGAAGTATTTAAAAAAGGGCATCTCCCAATGGCAGTCAATCTCCCATTTGAAGAAATTATGGATGAAAAGTTCGATATAGAGGCAATAGAGAAAGATTTTAATATAGAAAAAGAACAGCCAGTTTTTTTATATTGTGATACAGGTTCCACAAGTATGCTGGCGGCGAAGAAGCTTGATTCTGTGGGAATTCACGCATACAGTGTGGTTGGCGGCATTATGTTTTATAAAGGATACTTAGAAAAGGAGAAGAACGATTTGTGGACGATGGTGCGTACTTCTTGACATAGCAACATTTCCTAAGTACAATTATAATTATTGAGAAATATGTAGATTATGAAAAAATAGGATGAAGTACATGTGTATCGTGGTATTTTAAGTAGTAATTTATATAGAAAAATGAGGTTAGGCAGATGAAGTAATATTATAAATATTGCTTTAGATATAGAAACGTGTCTTTGTATAAAAACAGAAGAAAGATGCAATGAATGGAGGTAAGATGAGCAACAAATATGAGTTTATTGCGCCGTGTCACTTTGGACTTGAGGCAGTGTGTAAAAGAGAGATAGCAGATTTGGGATATGAGATTGTGAAGGTAGAAGATGGAAAGGTAACTTTTGCCGGAGACATGGATGCTTTGGTAAGAGCAAACATTTTCTTAAGAACAACGCAGAGAATCCTTTTAAAAGTGGCAGAGTTTAAGGCACTAACTTTTGAGGAACTGTTCCAGAATGTGAAAAAGGTTCCGTGGGAAGAGTATTTCCCATCCGATGCGAGATTCTGGGTGACAAAGGCAACTTCTGTAAAGAGTAAGCTTTTCAGCCCTTCTGATATTCAGTCCATTGTAAAAAAGGCGATGGTAGAGCGAATGAAAGAGCATTACCACATCAATTGGTTTGAGGAAGATGGTGCCGATTATCCGGTTCGAGTTATTATTTATAAGGATATTGTGACAATTGGTCTTGATACTTCTGGTGAGAGCCTTCATAAGAGAGGATACCGCCGCATGGTCAGCAAGGCACCGATTGAGGAGACATTGGCGGCTGCACTTATCAAGCTCACTCCGTGGAATAAGAGCCGTATCCTTGTTGATCCGTTTTGTGGAAGTGGAACATTTCCTATTGAAGCGGCAATGATGGGAGCGAATATCGCACCGGGAATGCACCGCGAATTCCAGGCGCAGAATTGGGACAATATCGTGTCTCCAAAGCTTTTTGCCAGAGGATTTGAGGAGGCAGAATCTTTAGTAGATACGAGCGTGGAGATGGATATTCAAGGATATGATATTGATCCGCAGATTGTAAAAGCAGCAAGAGAAAATGCGAAAAGAGCAGGCGTGGACGGACTCATTCATTTCCAGCAGCGTCCGGTTCATCATTTAAGCCATCCAAAGAAGTACGGCTTTGTAATCACGAACCCTCCTTACGGCGAGCGTTTAGAGGAAAAAGAAGATTTACCAGCACTTTACCGTGATATGGGAAAAGCTTTCGCAGGACTTGACGGCTGGTCTGAGTATGTCATCACTGCTTATGAAGATGCAGAGCGTTACATCGGAAAGAAAGCGGCGAAGAACCGAAAGATTTATAACGGAATGATGAAGACATATTTCTACATGTTTCCAGGCCCAAAACCACCGAGAAGAAAGAAAATGGTACAGCCGGAAGAATAATCTGTATGAGTATTTTTTCAAGTGTACTTTAATGCGAGAATACTTAGCAGAAAATATTTAATATGAAGATATCGAAAATGTTAGAAGTGATATAAAAAGCACAAGTTTTTTGGGAGGCAGCATTTTGAAAAAGAAACTGATATTTGCCACAGGAAATGAAGGAAAAATGAAGGAAATCCGGGAAATTCTCGGAGATTTGGATTACGAGCTTCTTTCGATGAAAGAAGCCGGAGTAGATATTGATATCGTGGAAGATGGAACAACATTTGAAGAAAATGCAATCATCAAGGCCAAAACTGTAATGGAAGCAACAGGCAGTCTTGTATTAGCAGATGATTCCGGTTTAGAAGTGGATTATCTGAATAAAGAGCCAGGAGTATATTCGGCCCGCTATATGGGAGAGAATACATCTTATCGCATTAAAAATCAGATTATTTTAGACAGACTGCATGGCGTCCCTGATATCGTAAGAAGTGCTCGTTTCGTCTGCGTAATCGCAGCAGCATTTCCAGATGGACGAGTAGAGACACGTCGGGCAACGATTGAGGGAAGAATCGCACAGGAACCAGCCGGAGAAAATGGTTTTGGCTACGACCCTATTTTCTATCTTCCAGAGAAAGGAAAGACAACGGCCCAGCTTTCAGCAGAGGAAAAGAACGAAATCAGTCATCGTGGAAAGGCATTGCGCCAGATAAAGGAGATTTTATAAATAGATGAGTGAAAAGAAAATGAGAATTTTGGTAATCAGTGATTCGCATGGACGTAATGACGATGTGGCAGGAGTAATCGAGCAGGTTGGACCAATCGATATGCTCATTCACTGTGGAGATGTAGAGCGAGGAGACGACTATATCCGCTCCTTAGTAGATTGTCCGGTACATATGGTAGCCGGGAACAATGACTATAACTTGGAACTGCCATCACAGGACATTTTCAATATTGGCGATTATAAAGTGCTGGTTGTCCACGGACATACTTTTTGTGTGTACCGTGGTGTAGAGAGATTAAAACAGTATGCACTTCAGAATCATATAGATATCGTTATGTTTGGGCATACCCACAAACCATATATCGAAATTGATGAAGATGTAACCGTTTTAAATCCGGGAAGCGTTTCCTACCCAAGACAGTCAGACCATATGCCAACATTTCTCATTATGGAAATCGACGATGAAGGCGAGGCACATTACGGACACGGATATTATAAATCCAAATTTACCGAACTGAAAATTTAAAAAATAATATAAATGTACTCGTGCAAGAAAGACTCAGAGAGTACATTATAATGGAAAAGGGTGCACATTGCAGCATCCTTTCTATTTTTTGTGTATATAGAAAGGAATTATTTTATGAAAAAAGGAGATATTTTTGAGGGAAAAGTCATCCGAACCGAATTCCCTAATAAAGGAATTATAGATATTGAGGGGCAGAAAGTAATTGTAAAAAATGCGTTAGAAGGTCAGATAGTACGCTTCTCCATTAATAAAAAGAAACGAGATAAAATCGAAGGAAGACTTCTTGAAGTCATCGAGCCATCCCCGATAGAGCAGCCAGCAGCCTGCAAACATTTTGGAATTTGCGGTGGCTGTCGTTACCAGAATCTTTCTTACGAACAGCAGCTTGACTTAAAGAAACGTCAGGTAGAAGAACTGATCGAAAAGAACGGTCTTTCTTTTGATATCGAAAATATCTATGGAAGCCCGATTACAGAAGGCTACCGTAACAAAATGGAATTCACATTTGGAGACGAAGAAAAAGATGGTCCACTTGCACTCGGAATGCATAAGAAAAACAGCTTCTATGATATCGTAACATTAGACGATTGCCGCATCGTAGACCCTGATTTCAACGTACTTCTTCAGGCAATCTTAAAATACTTCAAAGAAAAAGGCGAAACCTACTTCCACAAAATCCGCCACGAAGGATTTCTTCGTCATCTTGTAATGCGCCGCTCCGTAAAAACAGGAGACATTTTAATCAATCTTGTCACAACAACACAGAGCCAGCTTGACGAATCTGAATTTGTGAATATGATACTCGCTCAGAAAATTGATGGAAAAGTAGTCGGCATTCTGCACACATTAAACGACAACCTTGCAGATGTTGTACAGAGTGACGAGACAAAAACACTCTACGGACAGGACTATTTCTATGAATACCTTTACAATATGCGTTTCAAAATCTCCCCGTTTTCCTTCTTCCAGACAAACACATTAGGAGCAGAAGTCCTCTACGATAAAGTAAGGGAATACGTCGGCGAAACAAAAGACAAACTCATCTATGACCTCTACACCGGAACCGGAACCATTGCCCAGATGCTCGCCTCGGTAGCCAGCAAAGTAGTCGGAGTCGAAATCGTCGAAGAAGCCGTTGAAGCCGCTAAGAAAAACGCAGTGGACAATCACTTAGATAATTGTGAATTTATCGCTGGTGATGTCCTCAAGGTTGTGGATAACTTAACTAAGAAACCAGATATCCTTGTACTTGACCCTCCTCGTGATGGTATTCATCCGAAGGCTTTGACGAAGATTATTAACTTTAATGTTGATGAAATGGTGTATGTAAGCTGTAAGCCTACTAGCCTTATGCGTGATTTGCTTGTGTTTAGGGAAGCAGGGTATGAGGTGAAGAGAGCTTGTTTGGTGGATATGTTTCCTGGAACGGTGCATGTGGAGACGGTAGTTCTTTTATCCCACAAAAAAGCCGACAGTTATATCCACATTGATGTGGAGTTTGGAGAGGGCG
>OLWX01001153.1_pt1 | contig 13292 bp, 8 predicted proteins | sample 1673541 | NCBI WGS metagenome assembly OLWX01 (sample SAMEA103958114, study PRJEB25191) | human gut metagenome | reverse complement strand
GTTTTTCCAGACCGTCGGGGTCTATTTAGTATAATTTATAAATTTTCTGAATGATCTTTTAGAAGATTGTATAACCGCCATCTACAGCCAGTGCTGCGCCATGAATAAAGCTTGCATCATCGGATGCGAGGAATGCGATCGCCTGAGCAACTTCAATCGGTTCTCCAGGGCGTTTTGCCGGGCTCATTCCCATTTTCATGGTTACCGGATGCTGCGGAATTGCAAGTACACGTGCGATCATTTCTGTTGCGATCGGTCCAGGAAGCACTGCATTGATGCGCACACCTGTACGTCCATGATCCAGTGACATCTGACGTGTCAGTCCCAGAAGACCATGTTTTGCAGATGTATAGGCAAGTCCGCCACGGCCTGCCGCTGTAGAAGCCATAGAAGCTACATTGACGATCGTTCCTGCTCCCTGTTCTTCCATGATCGGAATGACCTTCTTGCAAAGAACAAACGGTGCTGTAAGATTTGTAGCAAGCACTGTATTCCATTCATCCATTGTGATCTGATTCATATTGGCAGTTGTTCCACCTACACCTGCATTATTTACAAGTATATCAATCTTTCCAAATGCATCCAATGTTGTCTTAACAAGATTCTCGAGGCTTTCATCAGATGTTACATCTGTCTTGCAGAAAATAGCTTCTCCACCTGCTGCTTTGATTTCCTCTGCTACTTCTTTTCCAAGTTCTTCCTTGGTTCCAACTACAACTACTTTTGCACCTTCTTTTGCAAAAAGTTCTGCGGTTGCTCTTCCGATTCCTCTTGTAGATCCTGTAATAATCGCTACTTTATTCTCTAACTTCATGCTCATGTCCTCCTTTATCTTCTTCCTGTTTCCATAAATGCGGTACGATCATAACGCGCAGTAAGTAAATATGGTGCCAGAATATCTGCATCAATCTCTTCACACAGATTCAATTTATGAACCATCAGATCATTTGAGGAATATGCTCCGCCAATCACTGTTCTGATCGGAAGTTCTCCCCATGGATCATCGATAGATGATTTCAGTTCAACACTTGCAAAGCCCGGTTCCCAGGAATGATAATTGTATTCGCACAGGTTCTGGAGAAGTGCGCCATTCTGGAAGTGTGATTTTCCTTCTGTATCCGGTTCACGGTCAAGATGGAAATAGAACCCACCGCCATATGTCTTCTTTCCGGCTTCCGGGAACTGATAAAGCATTCCTGTCATCGCATTGTTATACTCGCCAACTTCAAGATCAATATTGACCAGTTCTGTGCCACGGCGGCAAACCTGTGCAGTTATATGCTCTCCATTTCGACGAATCACAAATTCTGATCCAAGTTTCTTAGGAATCGATCCATTATCACGACCACACTGAACAGCCATCTCTGCTCCCGGTCCTCCAAGAACAAGGCCTATCGGATATAATCCAAGCTGTTTTCCATAGGTACAGTAAACTCCAAGAATTGCCTCATAATAATCATCTGCAAAGGTTGGTTCCTTGACATGGCATACAGACACTGTAACTACTGGCACAGAAAATGGTTTTAACGGTGGTGGCAAAATTCTGGCAATCGCTGCCGGATCTGTAAGGTATGCAAGATAAACACCTTCCTGATTTTTCATTAGAGAAATTTTTCCGAAATTCGGCATATCATCCGGTGCCGTGATAAAACTCGGAGTCCTTACAGATGTTTTAAACAATGCCCTGGCTGCCTCAAATCCACTTCTGGAAGCAGGAGCAATCGTGCCGTCTTTTACTGCATTTCCGATTGCCTGCGCCGGGATTCCTTTTTCCTTCAATTCTTCAACAAGTCCATTGTCCGGACGGAAACCAAGAGAAAGAACAACTGCATCGGCATCAACGGTAACAAGTTCATGGTCACTCAGTCTTTCCAGTACCACACCGTTTTCTCTAATTTCTTTCAATGCATGTGCCAGCATAAACTGTGCATTGTACTTTTTCAGTCTTCCACATACGTCAGCTACATTTGTATGGTTTGCATTCGGAGCTACTTTTTCAAGCATATCTGCAAGCACCACTGTGTTTCCTTCATGGCAGAGATATTCTGCTGTCTCAAGTCCGGTAACACCGGCACCAACGATCAATGCTTTCTTTCCTTTGAGTCCGGCTTTCCCCGTAAGAATCTCCTCAACGGTATATACATGCTCTCCATCAATGCCCGGAATAGATCTCGGAATAATGGATTTAGAACCTGACGCAACAAGCACAGCATCCGGATTCATTGCTGCAATACTTTCTGCTGTTGCTTCCACACCAAGTTTTACTTCTACCCCCAATTTTTCAAATTCTACTTTGTAATAATCTGCGATCCAGCTCATTCGTTCTTTGAGTGGCGGTTTCTTAGCAAGATTTACTGTTCCTCCGAGTTCGTTCTGACGATCGATCAGCGTTACTTTTACACCACGTTCTGCAAGTGTCTTTGCTGCGATCATACCACTTGGTCCACCGCCGACAACAACTGCTTTGTGTCCTTTCGAATCGTATTCTGCATTTCCATACCGGCGTTCACGACAGGCACGCGGATTGACTGCACATTCAGCCGGGATACCGGCACCCATCCATGCATTCAGACTCTCAAAACAGCGCAGACAGTTGATACATTTGCAAAGTTCATTTTCTCTTCCTTCCAGTACTTTACGTCCCCATTCTTCATCTGCAAGCCAGCTTCTTCCCATAGATACAAAATCAACAATACTGCCCTCCAGAAACTGCTCTGCAATCTGTGGCTCACGAATACAGGAAACACCGATCACCGGAATAGAAACATGATCTTTTACTGCTTTGATCAGATCTTTTCTCCAACCCTGTGGGAAAGATATCGGCTCCACGCATACGTTTCCTGTTTCGTATAAGCCAACAGATACATCAATAAAATCAATACCACATTTTTCAAGTGCCATAGCGATCTTCACGCCATCCTGAATGTGGATATAATCTTCTGTCACTCCTGTTTTATCCAGGAATTCTTCAACGCTTAAGCGAACACCAATCGGGAAATCTAGTCCACACTGTGCACGGATTCCTTCTATAATCTCTGTGATCATACGAAGTCTGTTTTCAAAAGATCCGCCATACTCGTCTTCACGTTTATTGGTATAAGGTGAAAGGAACTGCTGCAGCAAATATCCATGGGCTGCATGAAGTTCCACGCCATCACATCCCGCTTTCTTTACGCGGACACCACCTGCAATAAACTGCTGGATCAAAGCTTTTACTTCTTCTGTAGAAAGAGCTCTTGTTTCCTGCTGAAGATATTTACATGGAATTGCAGAAGCAGATACTACAGGGCCTCCGGTAAGAGCAGTTACTGTCTCACGTCCCGGATGATGTAACTGAATAAAAATTTTTGTTCCATGTTTGTGTACCACTGCTGCAAGTTTTGCAAGCCCCTCAATATGTCTGTCTTTGGAGACAGATAACTGCCGCATCATTCCTGCACCGTGAACATCATTTACTCTTGCGATTTCCGGGATGATCAGCCCTGCACCGCCAACTGCACGTGCCTCATAGAATGCGATCATATCTTCTGATGGGCTTCCGTCCATTTCTGCAAGGCTCGTTCCCATCGGAGACATTACAAGACGATTTTTAAATGTAACGTTTCCTATTTTTCCCTGTTCAAAAATTTTCTGATACATGAGCATACCTCCTTGATTACTACCCGTTGATTACTATGCATAAAATAGCATTTTCTTTGTTAAAAAAACAACGGCATCGATACAGAAAAAACTATTGAGCAGTTGTGCAAAACGCACTATAATAATAAAAAATCAACATTTCGTTGTATATTTTTCACAATTTCAGTAAAAGAGGTGCGAAAATGCTGTTTTCAAATCTTTATCATTATCTCAAAAGAGAAAAAAATTTTGACATTAAATTGAACTGTTCAACAGATTTGCACGAAATACGTGATGTAGAATTATTAGATGGAACGCAGACAAGCTATTCCACAGATATCGTTTATTTTGGTTATTCCTCTGTCCTTTCACCGGATACACAGCCTTCGCAGTGTATTCTTGTTGACAGCCAGGACCATCTGTTTCCCTATGCATGCACAGACCGTGCCACAGTAAACGCAAATGAATTGTTTGCAGTTTTTAATGCCGCCAAACAGTTTATTCAGACACAGGAACAGATAAGTCTTTATGAAGAACTGGTTCGAAAAGGAAATTCCACTCACAGTGTGGATGAAGTTGTAAATTTTGCCTCGATCAAAATCGGAAACTGCCTGATTTTCTGTGATAAAAAATTTCGCATTCTCTCCTATTCCACTTCCATTCCTGTTACGGATGTCCTGTGGAAAGAAAATATCGAACGAGGATACTGTACTTATGAATTTATCAGTAATGTCATGTCCCTTGAGGCAGTACAGAGTTCTTCTGCAAATATTGAAGCGATCGAAGTGTCCTGCCCGGAATCACCATATCGAAAATGCAGTTCCAAAGTTTTTCTGAATGGTGTTCAGGTTGGATTTGTACTTATGATTGAAAGCGTAACCGCCTTTACCACCGAACATCTGGCTGCCATGAGTGATATAAGCCGCGCAATCAGCTTTGTTGTCGGTCGTTATCATCCGGAATTGCTTCGCTATTCCAGTGCAGATCAGCAGCTTCTGGAAGCGTTACTTATTGGAACACCTGCAGAGCTTCTGAAAGAAGCCATTGCACATCTCCATATGTCAGACGCAATGTATGCACTCTGTGTTCAGCCACAGTCACCCTTGAAAGAGACTGAACTGAAACAGCAGATCTGTCCTGTCATTCAGCACATTTTTCCTGAAGCGTACATGACACTTCATGACAATGCGATCGCACTTCTTGTTCCGGACCGCAGTTCTGTCGTATATGAAGATACGCAGAAACTGATGTTAAAAACTATGGCAGATCTTCATCTGGATGTCGGAATCTCTCTGGTCTTTTCCAGAATGGATGAATTTTGTACAGCTTATCAGCAGGCACGTGATGTACTCGAATGGAATCGAAGAATTCCTGATTCCCTGAAAAAACAGATCTCATGGGATCGAAGATACCCGTCAGAACATCGCACACACCGTTATTCAGAGATTGAATTCTATGAACTGATGGATGAATTTGAAGAGCCACAAAAACTTATAAAATATGTTCATCCCGCTCTGTACCGACTGCGGGAATACGATCAGGAAACAGGTAATGAACTTTACCATACACTCGAAATATATCTTCAGAGTTTCCACAATAACAAAGAAACCGCCAATCGCCTGTGCATCCACAGAAATTCGCTTGCATATCGAATGGAAAAAATCTGTGACATTGCTAAAATAGATCTAAATGATTCCACGACAGAGTTTTTGTTGCGACTTTCTTATAAATTAGCGGAATATCTGGCGATCAATGATTTGTGGCATATATAACATTAGAAACAAACAATATAAGTTTTTTTGCTTTGCTGAGCACCTCCTATAAAGTTAAAAAGGATGACAGGTTTTCCTGCCATCCTTTTTTATGTTTATCTGATTTGATTATTCGTAGATTCCGTTTACAGTGACATCAAATACTGCTTCTTTTCCTGCAAGATCTGTTGCCTGATAATCATCCGGGAAAGTAACTTTTACTTCTACTTCATCTCCAGGATGTGCACCGATCAGCTGCTCTTCGAAGTTATCAATGTATGAACCGGAACCGATTACCAGATCTGTGCCGTTTCCGTCTGTACTTCCACCGTCAAATGCAACATCGTCAATCTTTCCTACATAGTCAATATTGACTGTGTCGCCATCTTTGACTTCAAGGGATGAATCAGTGTCATAGGAAGGTGCTTCTGTAACTTCCGGAGTAGCTGTAGCATCTGCTGCTTCCGTTACCTCCGGTGTCTCAGTAGCGTCTGCTGCTTCTGTTACCTCTGGTGTTTCAGTAGCGTCTGCTGCTTCTGTTACCTCTGGTGTTTCAGTTACTTCTGCTGCTGTCTGAATTGTGAATTTATGATTGTCTGTAACTTTCAGTGTCTTCAGAACTTTCTTCTCAACTTTGATGTCAGCTTCATCCAGCCATTTGTCTGTAGTCTCTGTATACAGCTCATTTTCTCTGGTAGAGATAATGGATTCTTTCTTTGTAGCTGTCGCATCTTCGTCGTTTACTTTGTCAAGTTTGACTACGTAGTAAGCAGAATCTGCCTCAATAACATCCGGGCCGACTTCGCCGTCTTTCAGTGTACGGAGAACTTTCATTACCTCATCCGGATAATTACTGGAAGATGCTGTAGTCTCATCTTCGTCATCAGATTCCTCTTCTGACGCATCTTCATTTGTATCAAAAGAACCGCTCAGTACTGTATAAGAGTCATCTACGGATTTTGCAATTTCACCGAAATCTCCATCTGGATCTGCATTCAGTCCGTCAAGGATCTTCTGCGCATCTTCTTTTTTCTGTTTGATCTCATCATCGCTCAGGTCAGATGTACTGATGCTTACATAGTTAAAAGAAGACTGCTGTGCTTCCTCATCAGAAACATTCTTGTCTACGTCTGCAATGATCGGATCATGCATTCTGCTCTTATATGTCTCAAGTTCCAGATATGTCTTCACCTGATCTTCTGTAACTGCCAGAGTTTTCAGGGTGTCTTCTGTATTTGCGCTCATAAAGGCTGCTGCCGCATCGGCGATTGCCTTCTCGTCATCCTCTGTGATCTCTACATCATAATCAGCTGCTTTTTCCTTAAGGATACACATCAGCTCAATATCTTCCAGAGCCTGCTCCACTGCCTGCTCGCCATAAGTCTTGCCTTCCTCTGCCTCTGTACCCCAGATAGAATAATCAGATCCGCCCATAAAGCTCTTGTACATGGCCTCTGCCTGCGCCTGACCCTCTCTGACAGAAAGGCTTAACATACCAAGCGGGATCTCTGTACCATCTACAGTTGCAACTGTCTTTGTTCCATCTAATGCTTTTTCACCACAGCCTGTGAGCATTCCTGCTGCCATCACACCGGCAAGCGCTACAACTGCTGTTTTCTTTGTCATTGTTTTCATCTTATCCTCCATCACTGCATGAATTCATATAAATAAGAGTATAAACTTTTTTCACCGACAGGGCAAGAAAAATCACAAAAACCAGCTATTTTCACTGATATTTCACAGTTTATACTCTTCATGCAACCGGTTTTATTCTTCTACAAGCTGTTCAAGCTCTGTCAGCAGATCCGTGAGGGCTGTCAGCACATTTCCGCTTCCCTCCGGTGTAAATAAAATCTTCGGTTCCTGCTCGTTTTTGAACTGAAGACCGCGTCTGTATTTCTGCATCAGTGCAGGGAATCCAACTGGATTCAGTTTTGCATTTTCATACAAAGTGATCTTCATATCTCTTCCGATCTGTTTGATTTCTGTCACATAACAGCGATGTGCAAGCGCTTTCAGCCGCGCAATGGAAAGCAGGTTCATTACTGCCTTTGGCATCTCGCCAAAACGGTCCAAAAGTTCTTCCAGCATATCGTCATAATCCTGCTGCGTCTCGATCCCGGCGATTCGTTTGTAAATATCCAGCTTCTGATATTCGTTGCTGATATAAGAATCCGGTATAAACGCATCCATGTTCAGATCGATCGTTGTCTCGAAATCTTCCATCGTGTGAATGCCCTTCGCTTCTTTGACCGCCTCGCTGAGCATCTTACAGTAAAGGTCATAACCGACCGCATTCATATGTCCATGCTGCTCCGCGCCGAGAAGGTTTCCCGCTCCTCGAAGCTCCAGATCACGCATCGCAATCTTGAATCCGCTTCCGAGATCCGTATATTCGCGAATCGCTGACAGACGCTTTTCTGCTGTTTCTTTCAGCATGGTATTTCTGCGGTACATCAGAAACGCATATGCCGTACGGTTTGAGCGTCCGATTCTTCCTCGCAGCTGATAAAGCTGTGAAAGTCCATATCTGTCTGAATCATGTATGATCATGGTATTTACATTGGAAATATCCAGGCCTGTCTCAATGATCGTAGTCGAAACAAGCACATCGATATCTCCATTGATGAATGCAAACATGACAGCTTCAAGTTCACGCTCGCTCATCTGTCCATGTGCAAAATCCACCCTCGCCTCCGGAAGAAGTTTCGCGATTCTGGCAGCCACATCTGCAATGTCATTGACACGGTTATAAACATAATATACCTGTCCGCCTCTTCGAAGTTCACGGTTAATCGCCTCACGGACGGTCTCTTCATCATACTCCATAACGTACGTCTGGATCGGCACACGGTCCATCGGCGGCTCTTCCAGGACACTCATATCACGAATACCGATCATACTCATATGAAGGGTTCGCGGAATCGGTGTTGCCGTCAGTGTCAGTACATCGATGTCTTTTTTCAGCTGCTTGATTTTTTCTTTGTGGGCCACGCCGAAACGCTGCTCCTCATCAATGATCAGAAGTCCTAAATTTTTGTATTCTACATCCTTTGAAAGTACACGGTGCGTACCTACGACAATATCTACCTGCCCTTTTTTGAGATCTTCGATGGTTTTTTTCTGCTGTGCAGGTGTACGGAAACGGCAGAGCAGGTCCACACGTACCGGAAACTCTTTCATTCGTTGAATAAAAGTATTATAAATCTGCTGTGCAAGAATCGTTGTAGGAACGAGATAGACTACCTGACGGCTCTCCTGCACCGCTTTAAATGCGGCACGAAGTGCAACCTCTGTCTTGCCGTAGCCGACATCCCCGCACACAAGACGATCCATGATCTTTGTGCTTTCCATGTCCCGCTTCGTATCTTCGATGGCGGAGAGCTGATCCTCTGTCTCCTCATACGGAAACATTTCTTCAAACTCCCGCTGCCAGACAGTGTCAGGGCCACAGACATAGCCTTCTTTTTCCTGACGTACCGCATAAAGTTCGACCAGCTCACGGGCAATGTTTCGGACTGCACCTTTGACCTTTGATTTGGTCTTTTTCCATTCCTGACCGCCGAGGCGGTTCAGTTTCGGGGGCTTCGCAGTCTCCGCCCCGGAATATTTCTGCAGTGCATCAAGCTGTGTTGCAAGAATATAGAGGTTACTTCCGTTTCGGTATTCAATCTTGATATAATCCTTCGCAACCTTGTCGACCGCAACCTTTTCGATACCACGATAAATGCCGAGTCCATGCTTTTCATGGACAACAAAATCGCCGATCGACAATTCAGAAAAGTCCTGAATACGCTTTCCGTTATATTCTTTTTTCTTTTTACGCTTCTTCTGCTCTTTACCGAAAATATCCGTCTCTGTTATCACTGCAAATTTGACCATCGGGTATTCAAACCCTTTTCTCGCATGGCCATAAACAACCATAATCTCGCCAGGTTCCAGAATGCGATCCGAATCTTTCCCGTAAAAAGCGCTTAAACCTTCGTCCTGCAGATCTTTTGCGAGACGTTCGGCACGGGTTCTTGATCCGGAAAGAAGCACAATCCGGTAGCCCTCTTTTTTGTACTGTTTCAGATCCTTCACCAGAAGCTCAAAGCTGCTCTGGTATGAATTCATAGATTTTACGGTCAGATTAAACTGTCCTGTGATCTTCCATCCGGATTTACGCGGATCAAGAAGGGAAAGCCCGATACAGTTACGTCTGTTGAGCTTTTTGCACAGTTCTTCCCAGGAGCACATCCAGTTACCGGAAAGTGTCGTCTCGCCTTTTTCCTGACGGTTCCGGCAGCTCTGCTGAAATTCTTCTTCGACTGCCTTCGCATTTTCTTCCAGATGATTTAATTCATCCAGAAAGAGCATCGAATCTCCGTCTTTGAAATAATCAATAAAAGTAACCTCGCCCTTTTCGATCGGCTGCTCTGCTGCCGGATAGATCATAATCTCATCCAGATTTTCCAAAGATCTCTGGCTCTGTGCGTCAAAGCTTCGGATGGAATCAATCTCATCTCCCCAGAGTTCGATTCGCCATGGATTTTCTTCGGTAAGAGAATAAATATCAATGATACCACCTCTTATTGAAAACTGTCCCGGCATCTCTACCTGTCCGACGCGCTCATATCCCATATGAACCAGTGCTGCTGTCAGTTTGTCCATATCAAGGCTACTGTCATTACGGAAATGTATGAGCTGTTTTTCAATCTTTTCCAGCGGAAGCAGATAATCCATACAGCCATCAATACTGGTAACGACCGTAATCTCCTCCTGCCGTTCCAGAAGCGCACGGATAACCTGCATGCGCTGACGTATCAGAAGGTTTCCGTGAATATCTGCCTGAAAGAAGAGCAGATCCTTTGCCGGATAATAATAAACACGCTTATCATAAAAGCGGTAATCCTCGTAAAGATCTTTTGCTGTCTTTTCATCTGCCGCAATTACCAGATGAGATGGAAAAAGCCCGGAAAGCCCATACATAAGATGAGCTTTCTGGGACTCTATACAACCACTGACTTCCAGAATTCCATGATTCTTTTTTGCCTGTTTTTCAATTTCTTCGATCTCTGCAAGACTTTGCAGAGGCTGCAAAAATGTTTTCATACATTCCCCGTTTTCTTGTTATATTCATTCATGGCTGCGTCCACGCTGTCTGTCAGAATCAGTTCAACTGCTTTGCACGCTCTCTCCTGCGCTTCTTCGACAAGGGCACGGTCATCCTTATCAAATCTTCCCAGCACATGATCAGCCAGATCCCAGCCCTTTGGCTTCGCACCAACACCAACTTTGATACGCACAAAGTTCTGTGTTCCGAGCTGCTGTATAATGTGTTTGATTCCGTTATGACCGCCCGCACTGCCTTTTTTGCGGATGCGGAGCTGTCCCGGATCAAGATCAATATCATCATAAACGACGATCATCTCTGTCTCCGGATCGATCTTGAAGTAGTTTGCCATCTCCCGGATCGGTCCGCCGCTTAAGTTCATATAGGAAAGCGGTTTCATCAGGATCACCGGCTGTCCGCCGATTCTTCCCTTTCCGTACATGGCATTAAATTTCACGCCTGCCTGCGGAACCTGATATTCTTCCACAAGCTTGTCTATTACATCAAATCCCATATTATGGCGTGTCGCTTCATACTGCCTTCCGGGATTTCCCAAACCTACGATCAGATACATTGTTATTTCCTCACTGTGTTAATTAAAGTAAACCATCTCATCTGCCAGCGGCTCACAGGTCTCCACGTGTTCTGCATCCAAAACAATGCCCTCTTCGCCCTGGTATTCGTTACGCTTCTCAATACCGACTTTTGCAGTGACTTCCACCCACTGTCCGGCTGTGAGCTTCGGTGCATAAGCACTCTTGCATACATAGCCGAGGAAAGTCGTATCGTCCGCACAACAGGTCATGGCTGTACGTCCCGGAACAAAGAATTTGCTTCCCATTCCGCGCGGTTTCATGACTCTTGCTTTGAATTTGACAGTTTTACCTTCATAGTTTTCCGGATGATCCATCGCATCAACAAACCAGATACCATAATCTTCAGGCAGAATCTCGATAACCGGTGCGTTCATATCGAATGGCATCTCATCCTGGAAGATATCACCAAGTTCGCCTTCTTCATCCTCAAAAATGACTTCGGCTCTCTGGTTGGCAACTTTGATTCCACGGCGGTAAGTCGGAAGCGGATCTTCTTTCTTGCAGCGGTTAAAGATAACCATATCTGTATTTTTGATCATATCCATAAAAATGGATTTCATATTTGCCATATACATCTGGAAAGTGCTGCCATCGACACATGTGATCTGCTGTTCGACTCCCCAGCCTTTCGGAAGCTGCATCTTCTCAAAATTACTTACCAGCCACATGCCATTATATTCTATGATGACACGCTCCGGCTGATGCAGAATATCCATTGCAACAAGGCGGTCTGTTGTAAAATCTTCTTCGTTTTCGATGACTTCCACAACCGTATTGTTTGCTTTCAGAATTGCCGGATCATATTCTTCTTCGCCCTCTTCACAGAGGATCAGAAGTGTTTTTCCGTCTGTATGAAAATAATCCTGCTGGATCGTGAAGCTTAAGAACGATGTTTTACCGCTCTCCAGAAAACCGGTCATTAAATAAATCGGTACTGTGATTTCATTCATGATCTGTATTATCCTCCATCATTACAGGCCAAAAAGTTCAGCCAGTTTGTCCTCTTTCAGTTTTGATCCGATTACGCAGAGACGGCCTGTGTATTCCGGTGCGCCTTCGCGGATCTCTGTTTCTTCAGGAACCATATCAAAGTAGATCCATGTTCCATCTTCTGCCGGAAGCATACCTTTTGCACGAAGAATGATACCATACTCGTCTGATGCAGAAAGAGCTTCAAGCATTTTCTCAAGATTTTCTCTTGTAAATTTCCTGATTGTCTCACGACCCCAGCTTGTAAATACTTCATCTGCATGATGATGGTGATGGTCATGATGATCATGTCCGCATCCACATTCATGGTCATGGTCGTGATGATGCTCATGTTCTTCGTGATCGTGATCATGTCCGCATCCGCATTCATGGTCATGATGATGCTCATGTTCTTCGTGATCGTGATCATGTCCACATCCGCATTCATGGTCATGATGATGCTCATGTTCTTCATGATCATGATGGTGATGTTCGCCATGTTCATGTACATGTCCGCATTCCGGGCATACTTCCTCTTCTTCCATCAGTTCCTGCGCAAGGGATACCGGATGTTCCATAACATCAAGAAGTTTCTTTCCGTCCAGTTTTTCAATCGGTGTAGTGATGATTGCAGCTTTTGCATTGATCTCACGGAGAAGTTCCAGAGATGCCTGTGCTTTCGCTTCATCTACGATATCTGTACGGCTCATGATGATTGCTCCGGCATATTCTACCTGATTGTTAAAGAACTCACCAAAGTTTCTCATATACATTTTGCATTTCTTTGCATCGACAACAGTTGTGTAGCTGTTCAGTACAAGCCCTGTCTCTTCTTCAACACCCTGTACAGCCTTGATAACATCAGATAATTTGCCGACACCGGATGGCTCGATCAAGATTCGGTCCGGATGATATTTGCTGATTACTTCTTTCAGAGATGCACCAAAATCACCAACCAGTGAGCAGCAGATACATCCTGAATTCATTTCACGGATCTGAATTCCTGCTTCTTTCAGGAAACCACCATCAATACCGATTTCACCGAATTCGTTTTCAATCAGTACAACCTGCTCACCCTGAAATGCGTCTTTCAGAAGCTTTTTGATCAGTGTTGTTTTACCGGCTCCAAGAAATCCGGAAATAATGTCAATTTTAGTTTTTTCCATGGTTGCATTTCCTCTCTTTCTGCCCGAAGACAAAGTAACTCTTGTTTATTTGTTTTATGTCGCTAACTCATAACGTAATTTAACCAGGAGGCATTTA
>OLWX01001152.1_pt1 | contig 13296 bp, 8 predicted proteins | sample 1673541 | NCBI WGS metagenome assembly OLWX01 (sample SAMEA103958114, study PRJEB25191) | human gut metagenome | reverse complement strand
GGATTTACAAGTTTGGCAAATACATATATAATAAGGGGAAGAATATACACATGGAGAACTATTATGATAAAGAATAAATTTATGGCACTCACGCTTACCGTAGTGCTCACAGCAGGCATGCTTACCGGCTGTGGTTCCGGCGACAAGGCAAAGGACAAGGATGCGTACAGACAGTATGGCATCAACTGTATAGAAAACGGCAGCTATGATGATGCGGTCGATGCTTTTCAGAAGGCACTGGACCAGTCGGTGGGCTCAGTAGGCGCAGAGGAGCTTGACATATGTTATTATAAGGCAAAGGCACAGTATTTAAGCGGTGACGTGGATGGAGCAATTGATACATATACGGCTATTATCGACTATAATAAGGATTCTGACGCATACTATCTGAGAGGCTGTATATATTTTGCCAAGAATGATTCAGACAAGGGCTTGAAAGATTTTAAGACGGCGCTCAGTGAGAATAATGATAATTATGAGCTCTATCTTGGCGTTTATGAGACCTTGTCAAAGTATGGCATGAATGACCAGGGAAAGGAATACCTGGATAATGCCTTAAAGCTTAAGGCAAAAACTGCTGATGACTATATGCAGAGAGGCCGTATATACACCATGCTCGGAGATTATGATTCAGCAATAAAGAGTCTGAAAAAGGCTGTTGATGAGAAGCTTGTCAAGGCAAACTACTATATGGGTGAGGTATATCAGAAGCAGGGCGACAATGACAGCTCGCAGAAGTATTTTAAGAAATACCTGGACAGCGGTGAGGCAGATTCGTATGAGCTGATGAATATGGGACAGGCGCAGATGGACAATGGTAACTATGACACTGCGATTATTTATTTTCAGAACGCACTTGAACTTGAAAGTGTGCCGAATAAGCAGCAGATAACAAAGGCTATGATTATAGCATATGAGTATTCCGGCGATTTTGCCACAGCAAAGAGCAAAATGGAGGAATACATGAAGGATTATCCTGATGACGAGGATGCAGCAAGAGAATATCAGTTTTTGGAGACCAGATAGATTATGGCAGATACTATTAAGATAGAGGATATTGAGGAGAGAGTAGTGCTCGTCGGAGTAAGCGAGCAGGACGGTGATGATGCAGATGATTCACTTTCAGAGCTTGCGGAGCTGGTAAAGACAGCAGGTGCGACAGTTGTAGGCACACTTATCCAAAGAAGAGAAAAAATTCATCCGGGCACGTATGTCGGCACCGGCAAGGTGGCAGAGATTGCAGAGCTTGTGGAGAGTACAGGGGCAACAGGCATCGTGTGCGATGATGAGCTGAGTCCTGCACAGCAGAAAAATCTGGAGATGTACCTTGACACAAAGGTTATGGACAGGACACTTGTTATTCTTGATATTTTTGCATCAAGAGCCACAACAAGTGAGGGTAAGATACAGGTTGAGCTTGCTCAGCTTAAGTACAGATTAAGCCGTTTGTCGGGACTGGGAAAGTCCATGTCAAGGCTTGGCGGTGGAATAGGAACAAGAGGTCCCGGAGAGAAAAAGCTTGAGGTAGACCGTCGTCTTATAAATGACAGGATAGCACAGCTTCGAAGAGAGCTGAAAGAGGTGCAGAAGCACAGAGATATCACAAGGGCAAAGCGTGAAAAAAATAAAGTACCGGTTGTTGCGATAGTAGGATATACTAACGCAGGTAAGTCCACGCTGTTAAATCACCTGACAGAGGCAGATGTGCTTGAGGAGGATAAGCTCTTTGCAACGCTTGATCCTACAACGCGTATTCTTGCGCTTGATGGCAAGCAGCAGGTGCTTTTAACTGATACGGTCGGGTTTATCAGAAAGCTGCCGCATCATCTGATAGAGGCCTTCAAGAGCACCCTTGAGGAGGCAAAGTACGCTGACATCATTTTCCATGTGGTGGACGCATCAAATATGCAGCGAGAAAAGCAGATGTTCATAACCTACCAGACATTGGATGATCTTGGTGTAAAAGACAAGAAATTTGTCACACTTTTTAATAAGCAGGATGCCCGCACAGACAACGAACCGCTGCATGATTTCAGGGCAGATTATACTCTTAACATTTCAGCGGCAAAGGACCTGGGATTAGATGAGGTAAAATCTCTTTTAGAGGAGATATTAAGAGAGAACAAGGTATATATTGAGAGAATTATCCCATATGATAAGGCTGGCGTGATACAGCTCATCAGAAAACAGGGCGAGCTTGTGTCGGAGGAATATGTGGCTGATGGGATACAGATAAAGGCATATGTGCCGATGGAGGTGTACGGCAGGCTCGATTAGGGTGCTGCTTCGCTATATCATTATATTAAGCGAGGAATTTAAAATGTCGAAAACGCGTTCAATCCGCTGGGACAAGCTGGACAACACAGCAAATCTGTTCCCTAGTATAGCGGGGGAGAGCATGACAAATGTATATAGGATCTCAGTCACCTTAACTGATGAGATTGACAGTGAAAAGCTGCAGGAGGCACTGGATATAGTGCTTCCGAAGTTTGGTCTGTTTAATGTGAGACTCAGGATGGGAGTATTCTGGAACTATTTTGAGGAAAATGGCAAAAAGGCACCAAAGGTGCATGAGGAAAATACATTTCCGTGCAGATTTATAAGACCGAACAAGAATCACAGCTATCTTTTCAGGGTGACATACTATAAGAACAGAATAAATCTTGAGGTATTTCATGTGTTGACAGATGGCATGGGCGGCATCAATTTCCTTAGGGAGCTCACCTACCAGTATCTGCGTCTCACACATCCGGAGATTGCAAAGCTAAAGGGCGATTCATTGACGCAGGGCACATCCTTAAATAGAGAGGACAGCTTTGTAAAGAACTATAAATCAAGTAAGCCAAGTGGCTTTAACAGGCAGAAGGCGTATCTTTTAAAGCTGGAAAAGGTACCTGATGGAGAGTTTGGGCTGATACATGGCATGATGCCTGTATCACAGCTGAAGCAGGTCTGCCACCGCTATGGAGTTTCCATAAATGATTATCTGGTAGCATGCTTTGTGTGGAGTGTGTATCAGGAGTGTTTTCACGGCATGCCAAACGATATGCCTGTCAGGGTTGCAGTTCCTGTGAATCTTCGTCCTTATTTTGACTCCGTGACCACAAAGAACTTTTTTGTCATGATATCTGCTGAGTTCAGACCGCAAAACAGCTCCTACACATTTGAGGAGGTGCTTAAAATAGTGACGGATTCCATCAATTCACAGATTTCGAAGGAGCATCTGGAGGATCTTTTCTCATACAGTGTGTCAAATCAGAAAAATATCCTGATGAGACCGGTGCCTCTTTTTATAAAAAATCTGGCAATGAAGGCGGTCTATACGCAGTCGGCACTGGCAAACACCACCACTATCACCAATATTGGAAATATAAAGGTGGAGCCGGAATACGAGCCGTATATAACAGGCTTTTATTCCTTTATACCAATGTCCAAGGGACAGCCTATGAAGGGCACCATATGCTCCTACAAGGACACGCTGGTGTTTACTTTCTCATCTATTCTGGCCGATACGATGATTCAGAGAAGCTTTTTTAAGAAGCTTGTAAATGACGGAGTGGAAGTGACAATTGAGACAAATGGAGAGTATTATGACTAAATGCATGAAATGCGGTGTGTATATTGCAGACAATACAGATAAATGCCCGCTCTGCCAGCAGGTTGTGGCACCGGTTGAACTGTCATCGGACAATCATCAGGGCACTGAATGGGTTTTTGAACAGCATAATGATGTGCCGGATAAGTGCGTAAACGATACAGATAGTGCAGCAAAGAGGGCAGATAGTACAGCAAGCCATGACAACGGTACGAGATATCCTGACGTCAAGGGCGCATCAAGAAAATACAGATTGCTGGAAAATATCATATTGTTTCTGTCTATAGTAGGACAGATTGTGCTGACAACTGTTGATTACATGACAGACAATGAGATAAACTGGAGCTTTATAGTGCTTCTTGTTGTAATCTATGCGAATGTGACGCTGCGTCTGGCAATAGTCGGAAGAAACGGATATATATTTAAAATTGTAAGCACATTTGTGTTCACGGTGCTGTTTCTCGAGGGCATAGACCTGCTCACAGGAGCCAGTGGCTGGGCACTTACATTTGTTTTCCCAAGTGCCATACTGGCGATGGTTCTTGCAACAATTATACTTATGATAGTAAACATAAGAAACTGGCAGAGCTACATGATGATGCAGCTTTTTCTTGTGCTGATGAGCGTGATTGCGATGATACTTGTGGCAGTCAAGATCATATGGTTCCCATATCTGGCAATGGGAGCGATGGGCGCATCGCTGTTTTTGTTTCTCGGAACACTGATTATCGGTGACAAAAGAGCCAGAACAGAGCTGAAACGGAGATTTCATATATGATAGGCTTTCATGGAATAGGAAATTCGCATATGTTTGAGGATGAAGAGATGGGAAACTACCATCCGGAAATTGAAAACGGCGATAGTAATGGTGATAATGAAACTGGAATAATAGGAGCTTTGGGTAATAAGCTTGAAAAGACGTTTAAGAATTCATTATCTGCCATGAAAAGTGAGCATGCGGAAAAAGTCCATAGCAATGCAGCTGTGGCAGATGAAGAAGTCAGTATACAGGGAAAAATACTTGCTAATCTGATGGGACATATCACAAATGACCTTGCAATCGGCAAAAAAATAAAATCCGGAGAGCTCAGGAAGCGCATGAAGGAACCTGCATGGCTTGTTCCGGACTGCTTTGTAACAGAGGATATAGATATGGGCGGTTTCACTATGAAGCTTTTATCTTCAAAGGAAAACCCAAATACAGAGCGTGTGATACTGCAGCTGCATGGTGGTGGATATATGGGGGCAGTGCGCAATGCATACTATGTATTTGCAGGCCTTTATAATGAGGTAAGTGAGGGCTGCTCAGTGCTCACGCCTGACTATCGCGTGGCGCCGGAGCACCCGTATCCGGCAGCACTTGAGGATGCCATAGCCTGCTATAAATGGCTCTTGTCACAGGGCTGGTTTGGCTCGCAGATTGTGCTGGCAGGAGACTCAGCGGGCGGAGGCCTTGCAATGTGCCTCACCATGTATCTTCGTGACCACGACATGCCGCTTCCGGCAGGAATAGTAGCCATGTCACCATGGACAGACCTCACAGCAGGAGGAGAGTCATATGAGACAAACTACGAAAAGGACCCACTGTTTGGGAACACAAGGGACAGTCTAATCTACGTGAATGACTATCCCGGTGACCACGATAAAATGGATCCATACATATCGCCGCTGTTTGGTAATTTCAGAGGCTTTCCACCAATGCTCATACAGGTAGGCTCGATAGAGATGCTCTTATCTGACTCGGTAGAGGCCGCTGCAAAGGCAAGAATCCAGGGCGTTAAGGTGCGACTGTCAGTGTATGAGGGGATGTTTCATGTGTTCCAGATGGGATATCTCAATTTTCCTGAGTCCAAGCGTGCATGGGCGGAGGTCAAGCGTTTCCTAAAGGTGATTAAAGAGGAAGAATAGAGGAGAAGCAGATAATGATTACCGGAGAATTAAGAAATAAAATAGATAAAATATGGGAAACATTCTGGACAGGTGGCATCACAAATCCATTAGATGTTATAGAACAGTTTACATATTTACTCTTTATAAAGCAGCTTGACGAAGTTGAGACAACAAAAGAAAACGAGGCAAATTTTCTCGGTGTAGACTATGAGTCTATGTTTCCGGGTGAATGTCAGAAATACCGCTGGAGCAAATTTAAAAATCTCGGTTCAGCAGAGGAAATGTATGAGCTTGTCTTAAATGGTGTATTTCCGTTTATAAAGAATCTGCATCAGGACGGAGATTCGGCATATGCCAGATATATGGGAGATGCCATATTCAAGATTCCTACCGCGGCAATGCTGTCAAAAATAGTCGATGGAATAGATAAGCTTGAGCTGGGAGATGAAGATTCTAAGGGAGATTTATACGAGTATCTTCTCTCAAAGGTTGCAACAGCCGGAACCAATGGACAGTTCAGAACACCGCGACATATCATAAAAATGATGGTCGAACTGGTAAAACCGTCACCGGATGATACAATAATTGATCCGGCAATGGGAAGTGCAGGCTTTCTGATAGAAGCACAGAGTTATCTAAGAGAAAACCATCCGGAGCTTTTCCTTCACAAGGAGAGCCTTGAGCATTTCAATAACACGATGTTTTATGGCAATGATATGGATAGAACTATGCTTCGAATCGGAGCTATGAATATGCTGCTTCATGGCGTGGAAAATCCTAATATTTCGTACAGGGACAGTCTTTCAGAGCAGAATACGGATGTTGAAAAATACAGCTTAGTTCTGGCAAATCCGCCGTTTAAGGGAAGTCTGGACTATGAGGCGGTTTCAGCAGATTTGCTTAAAGTGACAAAGACGAAGAAAACAGAGCTACTTTTCTTAGCACTATTTTTGCGTATACTCAAAAAAGGTGGCAGAGCGGCAGTGATTGTTCCTGATGGAGTATTGTTTGGCAGCAGTAAAGCACATAAACAAATCAGAAAAGAAATCATAGAAAACAATAAGCTCGACGCAGTCATATCAATGCCAAGTGGAGTGTTTAAGCCATACGCAGGAGTGTCAACAGCAATCCTTATTTTTACAAAAACAGGCTCAAGTGATACCGACAAAGTATGGTTTTATGATATGAAAGCTGATGGATTAAGCCTTGATGACAAACGCCAGGAAATCGCAGACAATGATATCCCAGATATTATTGAGAGATTCAATCATCTTGATGCAGAGACTGACAGAAAAAGAACGGATCAGAGCTTCTTTGTTCCTGTTGATGAGATTGTGTCAAATGATTATGACCTTTCAATCAATAAGTACAAGGAAATAGTCTATGAGGCTGTGCAATATGAGCCAACCGATGTGATAATAGGAAAGATAGACGCTCTGGAAAGTGAGATACAGGGTGAACTGGCAGAGCTTAAGAAACTGTTGGATGTGTAAAAGCAAATTCGTGTTTGTAGGGAAATGTAGATGGAAAAAGTGAAATTAACGGATATATGTGATTTTCAAGGTGGTTCACAACCGCCAAAAGAAGAGTGGTCATTTGATGAGCAGGAGGGATATATTCGTATGCTCCAAATACGAGATTTTACTCAAGGTGAAAGAGTGACACCAGAATATATAAAAATAAGTAATACTACAAAAATGTGTGAGGCAAATGATATTTTAATTGCCAGATATGGAGCGTCTATTGGAAAGATCCTTACAGGACTTGCCGGAGCATATAATGTGGCAATAATGCGAACGATTCCGGATACGAGTAGAATAAAAAAGCTATATTTGTATTATTATTTGAAGTCACCATATTTTCAGAATGCAATATTGAATGTTGGTTCAAGAGCGGCACAGGCTGGATTTAATAAAGAGGATTTATCAAAATTAGACATTGAATGTCCAGAGCTAATAAAGCAAGATAAAATTATAGCTGTCTTAGAGAAACTTGAGTGTATTATAGAAAAAAGGAAAATAGAACTTTCTAATTTAGATGACCTCATCAAAGCCCGATTTGTCGAGATGTTTGGTGATCCAGTTTCTAATCCTTATGGATATGATAAGGTTGCACTTTCTGATTTGGCAGATATTAAGATTGGACCTTTTGGTTCGCTACTACATAAGGAAGATTATATTGATGGTGGACATCCGTTACTAAATCCTTCGCATATTGTTGACGGTAAGGTTTCTCCAGATGATAAACTTACAATTTCTGATGAAAAATATGAAGAATTATCAGCATATCAGTTAAAAACTGGGGATGTTGTAATGGGTAGAAGAGGTGAAATGGGTAGATGCGCAGTTGTTCCTGAAGATGGATTCTTGTGTGGAACAGGAAGCATGCTTATCAGAACTAAAGGGGAAGTTACTGCTGATTATATTCAAAAAATAATATCGTTTCCATCATTTAAGAAAACTATAGAAGATATGGCTGTAGGACAAACAATGCCCAATCTTAATGTTCCAATAGTATCTGGTTTTCAAATAATTAAGCCACCGATGGAAGTACAAGATAGATATTATGCGTTTGCAGAACAAGTCAACAAATCAAAATTTGATACTATGACCTTCGCCCCAATATATGCTATAATAAACCTATATTTACACACTTATTTTTATCAGGGAAGGAGATGAGCATGCATGACTGAATCACTTAAACTACCGGTGGGAATAGAGAACTTTGAGGAAATCCGTTCAGACGGATATTACTATGTCGATAAGACAAAGCTGATTGAACAGTTGGTTGACAGCCGGGGAAAAGTCAACCTTTTTACCAGACCGCGTCGTTTTGGCAAGACTCTCAACATGAGTATGCTCAAATCTTTCTTTGAAATTGGAGCAGCTTCTGAATTATTTGATGGTCTTTATATATCGCACAACAAAAAACTGTGTGATGATAATATGGGCAAGTATCCTGTGATATTTCTATCTTTAAAGAATGTGGAAGGACTCGATTTTCAAGCTGCAAAGTATCAGATGATAGAGATAATTGCAAAGGAAGCTAAGAGATTTGCATATTTGAAGCAGAGTGACAGGCTGGACATTGACGATAAGTCGGCGTATGCTTCTTTAATTCGATTAGAGGATGGCAGATATGAAATGAGAGATGAGGCACTGTATGCTTCGCTTCAAACTTTATCTGAGCTGTTATATAAGCATCATTGCAGAAAAACAGTTATTTTAATAGATGAATATGATGTTCCACTGGATAAGGCATTTCAAAATGGCTATTATAAAGAGATGGTTTCTTTGATACGTGCCATATTCGGAAAAGCATTAAAGACAAATGAGGCATTGGATTTTGCTGTCTTAACAGGTTGTCTTCGCGTTTCAAAAGAAAGTATTTTTACAGGATTAAATAATTTCAAGATTTTATCTATTACTGATACAAGATTTGATGAACACTTTGGATTTACGGATGCGGAAGTAGAGCGTTTGCTGGCATTTTATCATTTGGAAAACAGGTTTGCGGAGACAAAGGAATGGTATGATGGTTATCATTTCGGAAATGTTGATGTATATTGTCCGTGGGATGTAATTAATCATGTTGACAGAATAAAAGATGATCCAATGGCTGGACCGGAAGCGTATTGGATTAATACAAGCGGAAATGAGCTTGTTAAGAGGTTTATAGATAAGGCTGGTAAGACAACCAGAAATGAAATTGAGCGTTTGATCGCGGGAGAAGCCATAGACAAGCAAATTCGTCTGGATATGACCTATGACGAAATAGACAATAATATTGATAATCTATGGAGTGTTCTGTTTACAACAGGTTATCTGACATATACAAAGATAAGTGAGAACAAAAAATATAGCCTTGTAATTCCAAACAATGAGATTAAAGAAGTATTTAAGCTGCAGATACAGGAGTGGTTCAGGAATAAAATATTTTCCAATACCGATCAGTTGCAGGACTTTTGGAAGGCTTTCAAAGATGGAAATACACAGATAATGGAAATGTATTTAAACAAGGTGCTGAGTAATTCGGTGAGCGTTTTTGACACAAAAGCGAGAAATGATGAAAAGGAAAGCTCCTATCATAATCTGCTTATTGGAATTTTGAGTGGCAATGAGGACTGGCTGGTAAAGTCAAATGTTGAGGCAGGAGAGGGCTTTGCAGATATTATTGTGGAGACAGATGATCCGGATGAAGGAATTATTGCAGAGCTTAAATACACAAAAGATTTTAAAGCTATGGAAAAATCCTGTGAAAAGGCTCTGAAACAGATAAAGGATAGAAGATATCAGGAATATCTGTTAAATGATGATCGACAGAATATCATGTATTATGGAATTACATTTTGCAGAAAAAGATGCAAAGTGCTTGTAGAAAGATAAAAGGGGTGATTACATGGAAACTAATTTTGATTACCTTTTAAAGAAAGAAGAATACGCAGATTTTGCAAAACAGGCAGTTGAAGCAGAAAAAAGTTTATCCATTTCACCGGCCACTTGTGCCATTTTGTCGAGGCGTGCACTTGAGCTTGCAGTGAGGTTTGTTTTCTCATATGACGCGGAGCTTTCGCTTCCGTACAGAGATAATGTATCGAGTCTTATTCATGAGCCAACGTTTAGAAGGATAATTGAGCCAAGGCTGTTTCCAATGCTCAAATATACCATTCATCTGGGAAATGTTGCAGTTCATACCAACAACAATATAGGCAGGGATGAAGCAATAATAGCGCTTCGTGATTTGTTTGAGTTTTGCGATTGGATTGATTATTCATATTCGAGGGAATACGATGAGAAGACATATGATGAGTCGATTCTTGCAAGCGGTAATGAAAAGCGTATAAAGGCTGATGAGCTCATGAAGCTGTATGAGGGCTTAAGCAGTAAGGATAAAAAGCTCGAGAGCGTATTGAAGGAGAATGAAGAGCTCCGCGAGCAGATGACAAAGAAGCGTAGTCAGAATGTAAAGACAAGGGAGTTCCATGTAGATACGATAAGTGAGGCAGAAACCCGCAAGAGATATATAGATGTTGCCTTAAAGGAGGCAGGATGGGTTATTGGCAGAAATGTCACGGAGGAGGAGCCGGTTACAGGAATGCCAAACAGCACAGGAACAGGGTATGTGGATTATGTTCTTTGGGGAAAGGATAATCTTCCACTTGCTGTAGTGGAGGCTAAAAAGGCTTCTGTGGATGCTATGGTAGGAAGCCAGCAGGCGAAGCTGTATGCTGACTGTTTGCAGAATAAATACAATAGACGCCCTCTTATTTTCATAACAAATGGATTTGAATTTTTCTATACGAATGATTATATGGGATATCCAAGGCGTGAGGTTTCAGGCTTTTTCACACAGGAAGAGCTGCAGCTTGAGATGGATGGACGCACTTCAAGGATTCCGCTTGAAAATATACGGATAAGCGATGATATTACCAACAGACCGTATCAGAAAGAGGCTGTAACCGCAGTCTGTGATGCTATCACAAATAAGCACCGTAAGATGCTTATAGTGCAGGCCACAGGTTCAGGAAAGACAAGAGTGAGCATTAGTATTGTTGATGTATTAAGGCGCCACAATTACGTGAAAAATATTCTGTTCCTCGCAGACAGAAAAGCTCTTGTGAAGCAGGCCAAAAACAATTATACGAATCTGCTTCCTGATTTATCATGCTGTAATCTGCTTGACAATAAAGATGACCCTGAGTCGTGCAGGATGATTTTTTCTACATATCCGACGATGATGAATGCCATAGATGAGAGGAAAAACAAATATGGTGAGAAGCTCTTTAGTCCGGGGCATTTTCAGCTCATAATCTGCGATGAAGTACACCGCAGCATTTACAAAAAATATCAGGAAATATTTGAGTATTTTGATGCGATGTTACTTGGTATGACTGCCACTCCAAAGAATGAAATCGACAAAAACACATATGGAGTCTTTGACCTTGAAAGAGGAGTTCCGACATTTGCGTATGAGCTTGAAAAAGCGGTGGAAGAGGGCTATCTGGTCAATTATTCTACACTGGAATATAAGTCAAAAATAATGGAAAGCGGTATTCACTATGATGAGCTGTCAGATGAGGAAAAAGAGGAGTATGAGGATACATTTTCTGATGATGACACTGTAGGTGATGATATATCAGGAGAGGCCGTAAATACATGGCTTTTTAACGCGGATACAATTGATAAGGTTTTAAGAGAGCTTATGGAAAAGGGCTTAAAAATTGAGGGTGGAGACAAGCTTGGCAAGACAATAATTTTTGCCAAAAACTCTTTGCATGCGCAGGCAATAGTCGAGCGTTTCAATAAGCTTTTTCCGGAATATGGAGGAGACTTCATAAAGCGGATAGATTATAGTATAAAGTACAGTGATTCATTGATAGATGAGTTTAGCACAAGTGATAAAATGCCACAGATAGCAGTATCTGTTGATATGCTCGACACAGGAATAGATATTCCGGAGATTTTGAATCTTGTATTTTTTAAGAAGGTAAAAAGCTATGCCAAGTTCTGGCAGATGATTGGAAGGGGAACCAGGCTTTGCCCTAATCTGCTTGGAGAGGGTATGGACAAAGAAAGATTTCTTATATTTGATTTCTGTAACAATTTTGAATATTTCCGCGTGAACAAAAATGGAGCGGAGAATGGCATAACAGAATCACTCAATGAGAAAATATATAACACAAAAGCCCAGATTGTCAGAGAGCTTCAGGCACCGGTATACAGTAGTGATGAGGTATACGCAGATTACAGAAAAAGCCTTGTGGATGATTTAAAGGAAGATGTAATTAGCTTAAATGACGATAGCTTTATGGTGAAAAGACATCTGCGTTATGTAGAGTTTTTCAGGGCTTCATCATCGTGGGATAATCTGGAGACAATAGAGATTTCGGATATCAGGGAGCATATTGCACCTCTTATCAGGCCTAAAAAGGAAGATGAGCTGGCGCGAAGATTTGACTATCTGGTATACAGTATAGATCTTGGACTGTTGCAAAGCAAAAGCATACAAAGTCCGGTGAATATAGTGGTTCAGACCGCAGAAAAGCTGTCTGCCAAATACTCAATCCCACAGGTGGAAAAGAAAAAGGAGATTATCGAAAAGGTCCAGACAAATGAATTTTGGGATAAAGTCACTATAATAGAGCTTGATACAGTAAGAGAAGCTTTAAGAGGTCTGTTGCAGTACCTTGACAGACAGGTACGGCCAATATACTATACAAATTTCACGGACTCTATAACAGATGGTACACCGGGTGAACCTTTATATGGCGGAAATGACTTGAAAAATTATCGTAAAAAAGTCGAATTTTACCTGAAAGAGCATAGTGACAAATTGTCAGTGTATAAGCTGAAAAACAACAAAAAGCTGACAGAAACGGATCTAAGGGAATTGGAACGAATTCTGTGGACTGAGCTTGGTTCAAAGGAAGATTATATAAAGGAATACGGAGAGACACCGATAGGCAGATTAGTACGAAAAATAGTCGGTGTAGATAGAGCGGCAGTAAACGAAGCCTTCAGTTGTTTTATGTCAGAAGAGCGCTTGAACATAAATCAGATGAGATTCGTAAATCTGATAGTGGACTATATAGTAGCAAATGGAAATATCGAAGATAATAAAGTATTGATGGGTGAACCATTTAAATCAGTTGGAAGTATCACAACTCTTTTCAAAGATGATATGAGTACCGCAAAACAGATAATGGAGATAGTGAATCAGATAAAGCGTAACTCCGAAGAAATTGCCTGATGTATAGCGAAGCTGTTTAGATACTGTAGAATTATGCACATGAAACACAGAAAATGGAAGAG
>OLWX01001151.1_pt1 | contig 13303 bp, 9 predicted proteins | sample 1673541 | NCBI WGS metagenome assembly OLWX01 (sample SAMEA103958114, study PRJEB25191) | human gut metagenome | reverse complement strand
GGATGACGCGCTCCATGCGGGAGAAGCCGATGCGGAACTGGTTCTGCAGCAGCTCGCCCACGCTGCGGATGCGGCGGTTGCCCAGATGGTCGATATCATCGGTGGTGCCAATATTGTGGCCCAGACCGTTCAGGTAGTTGATGGAAGCCAGAATATCGGCGACCGTAACGGTGCGGCCGATCAGCTGGTCGTGGTTGCGGCGCAGCATCTCCTTCTGCTCTTCCACATCAGAGGTGGTGTCGAGGATCTTCTTGATCTCATCGAAGGAGCAGCGCTCGTTGATGCCGCACTCCTTCACGTCGAAGGAGAAGAAGCCCTGTGCATCCACACAGCCGTTGGTGATGACCTTGATCTTCCGGCTCTCTTCCTTCATGGGATCGTCGAGCTTCAGCACGACCAGATTCACACCGGCATTGTCAGCCTTCTCAGCCAGCTCGCGGGTGATCTTGGCACCAGCCTCGATCAGGATCTCGCCGGTCAGCGGAGCGACCACATTCTCAGCAGCCACCTGACCGGTGATGCGGCGGGCCAGAGACAGCTTCTTGTTCATCTTATAACGGCCGAAACGAGACAGGTCATAACGGCGCGGGTCGAAGAACAGCATGTTGATCTGGCTGGTAGCAGACTCCACCGTGGGAGGCTCGCCGGGGCGCAGCTTGCGGTAAACTTCCAGCAGGCCCTCTTCCTGATTCTTGGTGGTATCCTTTTCCAGAGTAGCGAGGATGCGCTCATCGTCGCCAAAGAAGTTCAGGATGTCCTCGTTGGTGGACAGGCCCAGTGCACGGCACAGCACGGTGACAGGCAGCTTGCGGTTCTTATCGATACGAACATAGAACACATCGGAAGCATCGGTCTCGTACTCCAGCCATGCACCGCGGTTGGGGTTCATGGTGGCGCTGTACAGGTCGTTGCCCACCTTATCCTTGGCATCGCCGTAGAACACGCCGGGAGAACGCACCAGCTGGCTGACGATCGCACGCTCTGCACCGTTGATCACAAAGGTGCCGGCATCGGTCATCAGCGGGAAATCGCCCATGAAGATCTCCTGATCCTTCACTTCGCCGGTCTCCTTGTTCAGCAGACGGGCGGTGACGCGCAGGGGTGCTGCATAGGTCACGTCGCGCTCCTTGCACTCCTTGATGCTGTACTTCGGCTCCTTATCCAGGCGGAAGTCCACAAAGCTCAGTGCCAGATTGCCGGTGTAGTCCTCAATGGTGCCGATATCGTGGAAGACCTCTTTCAGGCCCTCGTCCAGGAACCACTGATAAGAGTTCTTCTGGACCTCGATCAGGTTCGGCATACTGATGACTTCGTCGATGTGGGAGAAGCTCATGCGCTCGGTTTTGCCGAGCTTTACGGGCTTGACTTTCATCATAAAATCAACCACTCCTTACTTTTATACTCTACGGGATGTCGTATACACGGGTCAAATTTGAGCAGACACACATAATTCGACCCGCGTCGAAGGGAACCTTTCGGCGTTTTTCACAAACTTTTCGGTTTGACCCGTCCAGCCGCCGCCTGCGTATTCCTCTTTTTGGCGCACTAGTCCATTATGTGATACTAATGCAGTATACACCCTAAAAGCCTTGCTGTCAAGCCATTTTTCAGATTTTTGCCAAAACAAATTTATTTTTTCTTTCATTTTCGCACGCCCGGCAGCGTGTTGCGTTTTGCTGTTTTAGGGCTTGATTTTTTTATTTTGCACGTTCCTGTTCATAATCCCCTTGTGCAATTTGTCTATCTTTGCCCTTGTGTTTTGGCGTATTACTTTTACAGTCGGATATGTCCGTTTTCCCTTGCGGCCCTTTTTTGTGAAAAAGCAGCTCAGAAAAGCTCGCAGGCTTTTCTGAGCTGCAAATATAAAAATAATGTTTCCTCTAATATTGCCAGAGCGCAAGCGGCGGCAATTATAATCGTTCACTCATCCAGATAATCCCGCAGGCGTTTTGCACGGCTGGGATGCCGCAGCTTGCGCAGGGCCTTGGCTTCGATCTGCCGCACCCGCTCCCGGGTTACATTGAACTCCTTACCCAGCTCTTCCAGCGTGTGTGCCCGGCCATCCTCCAGCCCGAAGCGCAGTGCGATCACCCGCTCTTCCCTCGGTGTCAGGCTTTTGAGCACGCTGAACAGTTCCCGCCGCAGCAGCTGCCGCCCGGCTTCATCCACCGGGACGCCTGCATCCTCGTCCTGAATAAAATCTTCAAGGTGGGCATCCTCTTCCTCGCCCACCGGCGTTTCCAAGCTGATGGGGTCCTGCGCCAGCTGCAGCAATTCCCGCACACGGTCCGGCTCCATGTCCAGCTGAACAGCGATCTCTTCCGCGGTAGGCTCCCGGCCATTTTTCCGCAGCAGGTCACCCGTCGTCTTTTTGACCCGGTTGATGCTCTCCACAAGGTGCACCGGGATGCGGATGGTCCTTCCCTGATCCGCAATGGCACGGGTGATGGACTGACGGATCCACCACGTGGCATAGGTGGAAAATTTGAAGCCGCGCTCCGGCTCAAACTTTTCCGCCGCCTTCATCAGACCGAGATTGCCTTCCTGAATGAGATCCAGAAACGGCAGGCCCCGCCCTGCATAGCGCTTTGCCACCGACACCACCAGCCGCAGGTTCGCTTCGCTGAGCTTCCGCCGGGCATCCTCGTCCCCGGCCTGCGCGGCACGGGCAAGCTCCGTTTCCTGTTCTGCCGTCAGAAGCGGCACCCGGCCGATCTCCTTCAAATAGGCCTTTACCGGGTCGTCCAACGCCACCCCCTCTGCCGAAAGCTCATGTTCCAGCCTGCCGATCTGCGTTTCATCCAACGCAGGCAGGTCCGCTTCCTCTTCGGTCAGGTGCACGCCGCGGTCCTCCAGTGCCGTATACAGCTCGTCCAGCTGCGCCACATCGTAATCCTGTTCGTCCATGGCACGGCTGATCTGCTCCGGTGTCAGGGCATGGTGGCGTGCCCGCGCAGCCAATGTTCTGGCCAATTCCTCCGTTTGCGACAATTTCTGCATGGTTCCTGCTCCTTTCCTCTCCTGCTCCAGCCGGAGGGGAAAGCGGGGGATCATTCTTCTACAGGCACATTTCCCTGCTTCTTTTCGCGCATCGACTGGAGGTAATCACTCAGTTCCTCATTGGACATATGCGCCGCCTTGCCTGCCATGGGCATCCCCCGGGCAATGCGGTCCAGATACAGCCGGATATCATCCGGCGTACAATTCACATCGCTGTATTGTGCCGCAAGATGGCTCAGTTCATTCAGCGCTTCTTCGCTTACAAAAGCGCGCAGCGTGGTCAGGCTGATCTCAATGCCCTCCTGTCGGCAGCGCAGCATGGCTTCAAACAGCTCCTTCTGCTGCGGCAGCACGAACTGTTCTGCGGTCAGCTGCCCCTGCACCAGATCGATATAGTGCGGCTCCCGCAGGATCGCCGCCAGCAGCCGCTGCTGTGCACTGGCAATGCCCAGCGCCTGACTGCCGCCCGCACTGTACGGCACGTTGATCTGATTCATCTCACCGGACTTGAGCGCCTGCTGCTTTTTCTCCCAGCGGTGCTTGCTGCCCGCCCTCTTCACGGCGGTCTCCAGCTGGGTCATGATAGCTGTTTTGGAGATGTTGGTCTCCTCAGCCAGACGCCCCGCATACACTTCCTGCTCGGTAGGGTTGGAGCGCTCTGCCAGCATATTCACAGCTTCCTTCACGTATTCCAGCCGCTGGGCATCCTGTGCCAGATCGTACTGGCTGCGCAGACGGCCCAGCCGGAAGTCCAGTGCATTGCCCACACCGTCCAGCAGGGCTTTGAATCGCTCTGCGCCATACTTTTTGATGTACTCGTCCGGGTCCTTTGCACCGGGGATCTGCAGCACGCCCACCTTTACCGGGCTGTTGCGGAACAGTTCCAGCGAGCGCAGCGTGGCCTTCTGGCCTGCTTCGTCCGAATCGTAGCTCAGGATCACCTCGTCAGCATACTCGCTGATGAGCCGCACCTGCTCCGGGGTCAGGGCCGTGCCGCAGGCGCACACTGCTGTGTCGATGCCTGCCTGATGCATACTGATCACGTCCATGTAGCCCTCGCACAGCACGAACCGGCGCACCGCGCTGCGCTTTGCGATCTGCAGCGCAAACACCGTCTCTGATTTGTGGTACACCAGCGTTTCCGGGCTGTTGACATATTTCGGTTTGGAATCGTCCAGCACGCGCCCACCAAACGCAATGATGTTGCCGCGCAGGTCAAAGATGGGGGTCATCACCCGCTTCCAGAACAGGCAGTAGATGCGGCCGGACGCACTGCGCTTGAACAGGCCGCTGGCATCCAGCTCCTGCTGATTGTAGCCCTTATCGCGCAGGAACTGATACAGCGCCTGTCCGTCGTTGGGCGCATAGCCCAGCCCAAACCGGACGATAGTCTTGTCGTCCAGACCGCGCCGCCGCCAGTAGGCACGGGCCTGCCGGGCTTCCTCCACGGTGGAGTTCAGGCAGGCGTGGAAAAACCGTGCCGCCTCCTTGTTCATGGAGAGGATGCGGCTGCGCATCCGGCCTGTTTTGTCGTCCTCCTGGGGCTCCGGCATACCGGCCCGCGCTGCCAGCAGCTTAACGGCCTCCGGGTAATCGATGCTGTTGATCTTTTTCGTAAAGGTAATGGCATCGCCGCCTGCGCCGCAGCCAAAGCAGTAAAAGCTCTGGGTGTCCGGGTAGACGTAGAATGAGGGCGTTTTTTCGCTGTGGAAGGGGCACAGGCCGCCATACAAACGTCCCTTGCGCTTGAGCTGCACATAGCTGCCCACCAGCTCCACAATGTCGGTGCGGCGGGTCAGTTCTTCAATGTATTCGTGTGGGATCATGGATCTTTCAAACGACCTTTCGGATTTATAGGACATGCCACTTCCGGGGCACAAACAATTTCTCAAAAGTGCGGATGGCAAATTCGTCGCTCATGCCACTGATGTAATCAGTCACTGCACGTTCTCTGCCCTCCTGATAAGCCAGCTGGATGTAAAAATTGGACATCCGGTCCACATGGTTCAGGTAGTAATCGTACAGTTCCCCGATCACCTTGTCCACCTTCTGTTCTTCCCGCTTGGCGGTCTTGTCCACGTACACGGTGGCGTACATGAAATCCCGCAGCGCAAGGAAGGCTTCGTTTTCCTCTGCGCCCACCTTCACATCCCCATCGCTGTTGGCAAGGATACTGTTGATCATGGTGGTGATGCGGGCAGATTTTGTCTGGCCCAGCACGGCGGTGCATTCCTTCGGCAGGGTGGCTGGGTCCAGCACACCGGCGCGCACCGCGTCCTCAATGTCGTGGTTCACATAGGCGATCTGATCCGCCATGCGCACGATGCGCCCTTCCGGCGTTGCCGCCCAGGTGCCCTTTGTGTGGGTCACGATGCCGTTGCGTACCTCCCACGTCAGGTTCAGGCCCCGGCCGTCCTTTTCCAGCTTGTCCACCACACGCAGGCTCTGCATGTAGTGCTTGAAGCCGTCCGGGCACAGCTCATTCAGCGCGCGCTCCCCGGCATGGCCAAACGGCGTGTGGCCCAGATCATGGGCGAGGCTGATCGCTTCGGTCAGATCTTCGTTCAGCCGCAGGGCGCGGGCAATGGTCCGCGCGATCTGCGAGACCTCCAGCGTATGGGTCAGTCGGGTGCGGTACAGGTCTCCCTCCGGCGAGAGGAACACCTGCGTCTTTTGTTTGAGCCGTCGGAACGCCTTGCAGTGCAGCACCCGGTCACGGTCACGCTGGAACACCGGCCGGATCGGGTCCTGCTCTTCCGGCAGCATGCGGCCGCGGCTCTGGTCGCTGAAGGTAGCCCACGGCGCGAAGGTCATATGTTCGATCTCTTCTGTGCGCTGACGTACATCCATACAAAGTCGCCCTCCCTTTTTGTCGCCATTCCCCCTCTCTGTTTCGGCACAGCCGATCCCAATTGCTGCGTCTGCGGCAATTGTAGCACACCCGCTTTGTCGAAGGGGGAAAAAGCCTGTCGGTTCGCAAAATAATGCTTGCTTTTTTATTTTTGCTGCTGCCGGGTTCAGAACGGTGCGTAGAACGGGTCGGATACCGTCACCTGCGCGCTGCCGCGCGTCAGCTCCCGCAGCTGTTCCAGCAGCGGGCCTTCGGTGTGTTCCGGCATCTGCCAGCACAGGGTCACGCGATCCGTGAACTGCGGCGCGGCCTGTTTTGCTCCCGCCGCATCGATCAGCAGCGATGCACGCTCATAAAGGGAGTAATCCACCGTCACGCGCAGCTCCACCACGCTGCGCACCGTGACCACCTCGGCATTTTCCAGTGCACGGGCCGTAGCCGTGGTGTATGCGCGCACCAAGCCGCCGGTGCCCAGCAGCACGCCGCCAAAGTAACGGGTCACCACCACGATCAGATCCGTCAGGCCGCTGTGCTGCAGCACCTCCAGCGCTGGTGTGCCCGCCGTCTTGGCCGGTTCACCATCATCTGAATAGCGTTCCCGGTTGCCTTCCCGCAGGCGGTAGGCATACACATTGTGACGGGCGGTGCGGTTGGCCGCGCGCACCTGTTCCAGAAATGCAACGGCAGCTTCCTCGCTGTCCGCAAATGACAGCGCCGCAATGAAGCGGCTCTTCTTTTCTTCATATTCTCCTGTGGCCGTGCCATGGATGGTGCGGTAATCCTCCACTGTGGTTCCTCCTGCATGTTATTCAAAACAAGTATAACATAAATCGTCCGTTGTGCAACCACTGCCGCATACGTTTTTGTGTCAAGGCCAGCTCCCGGTACCGCTGCCCGCATGTCCTCTGCCAGAAAAAAGCGCAACAAAAAATCGGCCAAGCCTTGCAGCTCAGCCGATCTTTTGTTAGAAGAAAGCAGATGATCACTTCGTAAAGAGCTGGATCCACTGATGGCCCCAAGTGCTGGAGCTGTTGTAGTAGTAGCCAACACCCATTGCACGAGCTTCGGGATCCAGAATGTTTGCGCGATGGCCTTCGGAGTTCATCCAGGCATTCACGACTTCTTCAGGAGAAACGCTGCCCCATGCGGCATTCTCGCCAGCAGCGGCATCCGTCACGCCGTACTCGCTGAGAACAGTGTACCACTTGGTACCATTGGGACGAACGTGAGAATTGACGGTTGCGATCTCTTCGGCGCGCTCCTGAGCGGCACTATTGTGGTTGCTGTCGCCCAGCTGAACGGGCTTCAGGCCAGCCTTTGCGCGCTCGTTGTTTACGCGGCACAGGAACTCGTTCTGATAAGCTTCGTCCTGAAAGCTGATGTAGGAATTTTCTTCTTCGATGGAGGCAGAACCCGAAGCCTCAGCTGCGTTTGCAGTAACGGGCTTGAGAGATGCAGCACCAAAAACCACAGCCAAAGTCATAGCTGCTGCTGCGATATTCTTCAGGGTGCGCATCTCGAGTTTCATAAGACATCCTCCGTAAGCTTTTGTATATAAAAGCTTTTTTGCATTCATGTGAATGCGTACTGCAACACATTTGCAACTCTTCCGTTTCAAATGTGTTGCTTTTGTGCAACAAAAGTATCACAATAGCATCTCATCGTCAAGGGGTTTCTGTCGATTTTTTGAGAGAAAATGCAAAAAATCAAAATTTCCCGTTCCGAAAACGTTTCACAAGCGCAACAGGTTCATCCAAGATACCGTAAATTTGTTACGTCTGTGTTGCACTTCACCGTTTCCAGGATTGTTTTGTCACACTTAACGTGTTGCATTTTATTTTTCCACACCTTTTTGCAGTGTTTTTCATGCATTTTTCTGTATGTTTATTTACTTATATGCATATTTCAAAGTGCAACAGACTTTTGTGTGCGCTTTTCCGTTCCACTCCCCTCCCATCCCGCAGCCCTTTTCTGGGCTGCAGCCGGCCTTTGGCTGTACTTTCTGCAACAAAAAACAGCACAGGCAGCCTTTTCAGGGCCATCTGTGCTGTGCCGTATTCCTTACATAAAAAGAAGAGCGGCTCCGAAGAGCCGCCCTCCCACAATTCAGGCTATGCTATAAAAAGATCTCGCGTCAGTCGATCACTGAGCAGCCTTTGCTGCCTCGATCTGCTTGATCAGCTCGGGCACGACCTTGAACAGATCGCCCACGATGCCGTAGTCAGCCACGCCGAAGATGGGAGCACCCTCGTTCTTGTTGACAGCGATGATGCACTCGGAGTCCTGCATACCAGCAGTGTGCTGGATAGCGCCGGAAATGCCCAGAGCAACATAGATCTTGGGGTGCACGGTCTTGCCGGTCTGACCAACCTGATGGTCAGCGGTCATCCAGCCTGCATCGGTGACGGCACGGGAAGCACCCACAACGCCGCCGCCCAGAGCAGCTGCCAGCTGCTCAGCCAGCTCAATGCCCTTCTGGACATCCTTGCTGATGCCGCGGCCGACAGAGACGATCACGTCTGCGCCGATCAGATCGACCAGCTTCTCAGCGGCCTTCTCAACGCTCAGGACCTCGGTCTTGATGTCCTCAGCAGCCAGAGCGAATGCGGGCTTCACGATCTGGCAGGCATCAGCCTTGGCCTGATCGAAGGGAGCCTTCTTCATAACGCCGGGACGCACGGTGGACATCTGCGGACGGAAGCGGGGGCAGATGATGGTAGCCATCAAATGGCCGCCGAATGCGGGACGGGTCATCTTCAGGTTGCGGTCTTCCATATCGAACTTCTGCTTGGACAGGTCGATGGTGGAGCTCTCCTTCAGGAAATCGATGTACTTTGCAGTGTCGATGTCCAGATGGGTAGCATCAGCGGTCAGGCCGGTGTGCAGACGAGCTGCGCAGCGGGGACCCAGATCGCGGCCGATGTTGGTTGCACCGATCAGCAGGACTTCGGGCTTATACTCGTTGACCATGTCGCACACGACCTTAGCGTATGCATCGGTGGTGTAGTCCTTCAGCAGGGGGCTGTCGCAGACCATGACCTTATCGGCACCATAGCCGCCCAGTTCCTTGGCAATGCCTTCCACGTTGTCGCCCAGCAGCAGGCCGGTGACCTCGCAGCCCAGCTCATCAGCCAGCTTGCGAGCCTCGCTCACCAGCTCGAAATCAGTGGGCATCAATGCGCCCTGGCGCTGCTCGCAGAAGACCCATACGCCCTTGTATTCGTTAAAATCAGCCATTGTAATCCTATGCTCCTTTCATCAGATCAGGTGCTTCTTGGCCAGGATACCAGCCAGCTGTGCGGCAGTATCGTCGCCCTTCAGCATGGTGCCTGCGCCCTTCTGCGGAGGAGTGAAGGACTTAAAGACGTTCGTCGGAGAACCCTTCAGACCGATGGTATCAACCTCGATCAGCGGATCGTCCTTCAGTGCGTTGTAATCAAACACTTCCATCGGCTTGTCGTAGCAGGTGAAGATGCCGTTCACGCTCATGTAACGGGGCTGGTTCAGCTCCTTGATGCAGGTCAGCAGGCAGGGAGTCTGCACCTTGACCATCATGTAGCCGTCTTCCAGCATACGCTTCACGGTCAGAGTGTTGCCATCCTTCTGGATGTCTGCCACGTAGGTGACCTGAGGCAGATGCAGCTTTTCAGCGATCTGCGGGCCGACCTGTGCGGTATCGCCATCGATTGCCTGACGGCCGCAGAACACAACATCCTCGGGGCCGACACCGATCTTGTTGACGGCAGCAGCCAGGATCTGGCTGGTTGCGAAGGTATCGGAACCGCCGAACTCACGGCCGGAGACCAGAACAGCCTTATCTGCACCGCGGGCCAGCAGCTCACGCAGCATGCCTTCTGCCGGCGGGGGACCCATGGTAACAACAACGACTTCGCAGCCGGTAGCGTCCTTGAGCTTCAGAGCAGCCTCCAGAGCGTTCAGGTCATCAGGGTTGGTGATGGTAGCCATCGAAGCACGGTCCAGAGTGCCATCGGGCTTGACGGACACCTTGCCGGAGGTATCAGGAACCTGCTTTACACAAACAATTGCTTTCATTGTAACTCTTGCCTCCCTTACTTCAGCAGCGCGCCGGAAATGACCATCATCTGCACTTCGCTGGTGCCCTCGTAGATCTCAGTGATCTTGGCATCACGCATCATGCGCTCGATGGGATAGTCACGGGTGTAGCCGTAACCGCCGAACAGCTGCAGGCAGCGGCGGGTCACATCGCTTGCGGTGCGGGCTGCGATCAGCTTTGCCTGAGCAGCCTCGACGCTGTAACGAACCTTCTTGCCGTCCATTGCTTCCTGCTTCTTCAGAGCAGCAGCGTAGACCAGATACTTTGCAGCCTCAACGCGTGCCTTCATCTCAGCCAGCTCGAACTGGGTGTTCTGGAATGCGGAAATGCTGCGGCCGAACTGCTTGCGCTCCTTGACGTAAGCAACGGTCTCTTCCAGAGCGCCCTCGGCGATGCCCAGAGCCTGAGAAGCAATGCCGATACGGCCACCGTCCAGAGTAGCCATAGCCAGCTGGAAGCCGCGGCCACGCACACCCAGCATACGGTCAGCAGGGATGCGGCAGTCCTCAAAGATCAGCTCGCAGGTGGAAGAACCGCGGATGCCCATCTTGTCCTCAGCCTTACCGACGGAGAAGCCCGGGTCGGTGCGCTCCACGATAAAGGCGGAGCACTGCTTGGTGGGACGGCCCTTCTTGTCGGGCACGATATCGGTGACAGCAATAACGATAAAGACGTTTGCGTAGCCGGCGTTGGTGATGAAGATCTTGGAACCGTTCAGGATCCAATCACCGGTCTCGGGGTCCTGCTTTGCAAAGGTCTGCTGACCCTGTGCATCGGTGCCGGCACCCGGCTCAGTCAGGCCGAAAGCACCCAGCCACTCACCGCTGCACAGCTTGGGCAGATACTTTGCCTTCTGCTCGGGAGTACCATTTTCATAAATAGGAGCAGCACACAGGCTGGTGTGAGCAGAGACGATGACACCGGTGGTGCCGCAGACCTTGCTCAGCTCTTCCACTGCCATGACGTAGGACAGCACATCGCCGCCTGCACCGCCGACCTCAGTCGGGAAATAAATGCCCATCATGCCGAGCTTGCCCATCTTTTCGACGGTCTCTTTGGGGAAGTACTCTTCCGCATCAACCTTCTTTGCCAGGGGCTTGACTTCGTTCTCAGCAAACTCGCGGTACATTTTCTGTACCATCTGCTGCTGCTTGGACAGAGTAAAATCCATCGCTATATCCTCCTAACGGGTCTTTTTCATTTACCGGAATTGCCCGGTGCAAACAAATTCCTCCCGGCCGCTTTTCCACGGTCGGGAGAAACGTTTATCAGAATTTACAGCTGGTCAACAGGGGTCTTGGTGCGGTCTGCGTTGTAAACGTAGAAGCCCTTGCCGCTCTTGCAGCCCAGGTTGCCGCCGCGGACCATCTTACGGATCAGCGGGCATGCACGGTACTTGCTGTCGCCGGTCTCCTTGTACAGCACGTCCATGATAGCCAGGCAGATATCCAGGCCGATGAAGTCGCCCAGCTCCAGGGGACCCATGGGGTGGTTGGCACCCAGCTTCATAGCGGTGTCGATGCCGGCGATATCGGAAACGCCTTCCATCTTGATGAAAGCAGCTTCGTTGATCATGGGGATCAGGATGCGGTTGACGACGAAGCCTGCAGCCTCATTGACCTGAACCGGCTGCTTGCCGATGGCAACAGAGATCTCCTTGATCTTCTCAACGGTCTCAGCGGGAGTGTTGCAGCCTGCGATGACCTCGATCAGCTTCATGCGGTCTGCGGGGTTAAAGAAGTGCATGCCGACCAGCGGACGGCTAACGCCCTTGCCGATCTCGGTGATGGACAGAGAAGAAGTGTTGGAAGCGAAGATGCACTCGGGCTTGCAGATCTTATCCAGCTCGCCGAAGGTGGTCTGCTTGACCTTCATATCCTCAAAAGCAGCCTCAACGACCAGATCGCAGTCAGCGCACAGGTCTTCCTTCAGGCCCGGGGTGATGGCAGCAACGATAGCGTCTGCCTTTTCCTGCGTCATCTTTCCCTTGGCAACCAGCTTCTCGTAGCCCTTCTTGATCTTTGCCAGACCATTCTCGGCCCACTCCTGCTTGATGTCGCACAGAGCAACGGTGTTGCCCTCAACCTGTGCAAATGCCTTTGCGATGCCCTGGCCCATGGTGCCAGCGCCGATAACACCGATCTTCATAGGAAACCTCTCCTTTAATATCAAAAATTATGTAGTGATGGATTAGTTGTTGGTGAACACTGCCTTGGGCTTCGGCTTCTCACGGCTCAGGAAGCAGGCCATGCCTTCCTTCTGGTCGTGGGTCTCGAAGCAGCTGCCGAACAGCTTTTCCTCGACCTCAACAGCCTTCTCGATGGGCAGGCTGATGCCGCCGTTGATTGCCTTCTTGCAGTTGCGTACAGCGATGGGTGCATTCTTTGCGATCTTGCCGGCCAGCTTCAGCACGTTCTCCATCAGTTCAGCCTGAGGATACACAGCATTCACCAGACCAATGCGCAGAGCCTCGTCCGCCTTGATGTTCAGTGCAGAGTAGACCAGCTGCTTTGCCATACCCATGCCGACCAGACGTGCCAGACGCTGGGTGCCGCCGAAGCCCGGGGTGATGCCCAGACCCACTTCCGGCTGGCCGAACACAGCATTGTCAGAGCAGATGCGGATGTCGCAGCTCATAGCCAGCTCGTTGCCGCCGCCCAGTGCAAAGCCGTTCACGGCTGCAATAACGGGGATGGGGAAGCTCTCGATCATCAGGAACACATCATTGCCCAGCTTGCCGAAGGCCTCGCCCTCTGCCTTGGTCATGGTGCTCATGGAACCGATATCTGCGCCTGCCACGAAGCTCTTGTCGCCTTCGCCGGTCAGAACGATGCAGCGGACAGTCTCCTGATCCACAGCCTCAAAAGCTGCCTTCAGGTCTGCCAGAACTTCGGGATTCAGGGCATTCAGTGCCTTGGGGCGGTCGATGGTAATGATCTCAACTGCACCCTGCACCTCGGTTTTTACAAATGCCATTGTGAAAACCTCCTATTCAAATCTTATCAATTATCACAAACAGCCCCCGGACGGAGGAAAGGCTCTCCGGTTCCCTTCCCCGTCCGGGTCTGTCATTCAGTCAGGATTCCAAGAGGTAGAACTTAGTCCATCTCAACGATGGTAGCGCAGCCCATGCCGCCGCCGATGCACAGGGTAGCCAGGCCCTTGTGTGCACCGCGATGCTTCATAGCATACAGCAGGGTGACCAGGATACGAGCGCCGGAAGCGCCGACCGGGTGGCCCAGAGCAATTGCGCCGCCGTTGACGTTCACCTTGCTCATATCAAAGTTCAGAGCCTGGCTGACAGCCACAGACTGAGCAGCAAATGCCTCGTTGGCCTCGATCAGATCCATGTCAGCAACAGTCAGGCCGGTCTTTGC
>OLWX01001129.1_pt1 | contig 13497 bp, 10 predicted proteins | sample 1673541 | NCBI WGS metagenome assembly OLWX01 (sample SAMEA103958114, study PRJEB25191) | human gut metagenome | reverse complement strand
CGAGATCGGTCTCGGCATTCCTGCTGAACCGCTCTTCCGATCTATTCCGTCTCGGTGCCCACCTTTTCGTTCAGGTTGCCGCTGGGCAACAGCAACGGTTCGCCCAGTTCATAATAGCTGAAACTGCCGCCAGTGCCCTCCACGGCGTTCTTGCCCTCGCCATAGCCATGGATGACCCGCTTGACACGCTCGGCGGTGATGGTGTCGGCATAATCGCCCATCTCCACCAGAATGAATTTGCGGTGTCCGCCATCGGCTTTGTTCATGTTAAGCACCGCATGGGCTGTGGTGCCGGAGCCTGCGAAGGAATCCAGAATCAAAGTGTCCTTTGTTCCGGCAACTTTCAACACAAACTCGATCAGGCGGTGGGGTTTGGGCGTATCGAATGTAGCCTTGCCGTCAAAAATCGCAAGCATTTCTTTCTTGGCTTCATCTGTGTGACCCGTTTCAGAAAACGGCCAGAAATTTGTTGGAATACGCCCTCCAACAGTATTGAGATATGTTTTTCTCCGTATTCCGCCTTTTCCATCCTGACCAAAGTAGAACAGTGGCCACTGTCCACGATTATAAATTGCAGATGCCTTTTGCGCAGCATTTTCCAAATTGTCAGACAGCATAATAGCTTTAACACTGCTTTTAACTTGTTCTTCCGACACGCCGCATATTGACGCTCTTTTCTGCACATCGTCTATCTCACGCAGTTCATACTCACCCCACTGCGACATAATTTCAAACATCTGGTCCTGTCCTAAAGACCAGTGACGACCATTAGATGGATAAAGAAGTACACCAGTAAATGGATTCTGAATAGCATAAACCATTCCTTGATGTGTCGAGGCTCCCGGCGCAAAAGCATCGGTACTTTTCCATGCACATACATCATTATCCGGGTTGGAGTAACGTGCATTCATTTCTTCGGTGCGCGGCAGTTTGTTCGGGTTCCACTCCGGCACTTTGCTGTAAACCAAAATATGCTCTACTTCGTTCACGATTCCCTTTGAATCATTACGAGTGGAATATGTACGCTGCCATGCAATGTCAGACACATAGCAGCTTGCGCCAAAGATTTCATCGCAGATTGATTTCAGATTATAGAGTTCATTGTCATCAATGCTGATGAAGATCACTCCATCGTCAGCCAACAGTTTTTGCAGCAGCATCAGCCGGGGATACATCATGCAGAGCCACTTGTCGTGACGGGTCAGGTCCTCGCCCTCTTTGCCCACCACTTCTCCCAGCCATTTCTGGATGTGGGGGTCGCTGACATTATCGTTGTAGCACCAGCCCTCGTTGCCGGTGTTGTAGGGCGGGTCGATGTAGATGCACTTCACCTTGCCCTCATACTGCGGCAATAGGGCTTTCAGTGCTTCAAGATTATCGCCGTGGATGATCATGTTCTCACTGCCGTTGTTTTCGGTGTGCTGCCCCTGCTCATCAAAACTGTATTGCCGCTCCAGCACCCGGAAGGGAACTTCCTGATGATGGTTCACGACTTTATTTTTACCGATCCATTCCAAGGTTGGCATGGCGTTTTTCTCCAATCTAAAAATTTCAAACTGCGGACAAAAAGGACGCATTGTTGTGGCAAGCAGTGCAGACGTATATACATCTGCTTATTTTGCGCTGCAAAATGCTTGTTGGGGAGTGCCCCAAACCCCTTTGTTCTGCATTGTTCCAATGCAGGCTGCGCGTCCCGGCGGGACGCTTTTTACCCTGTGATGCTCTCCGGGTCATTGAGGACTTGCATGAGGTGCGATGCGGCTTCTGCCAGAGAAGCATACTTCATCTGTTCCGGGACGGGTGCATTCAGAAGCGAAATGCCCCATTCCTGCATACGGTCCGCAAATTCCTTTTGCGCTAACAGTGCAGCATCCCGGCGCACCTCCGGGGTCACTGCGTCGTCCAAAACGTAGTCAACGTTAAATTTTCCGTTGCGGTCCTCGGTCAACTCTACCATGGAGTAATGCTCCTCCCAGTAGTGGCAATACCAGACCCTGCCGCCAATTTCCTCCATGTCGGAGCGCAGATCTTCTTCATCGCTCCATTGCGGAATCTCGGAAAGAATGCTTTGCAGCTGCTCATACGCTTGCTGTTCGGCAAGGGTGACTTTTTTGCAACGGTATTCCCGTTGGATGGTGCGCTGCCAGTACAATGCCAACTTCCCTTGTTTTGTCCGCTCGATCGCATCCTGAATGTCGGCTAAAATGCTGTACCGTGGTTCTCTCATTTTGACACCCCCGAATCAATTCTTTAGGAAACAATACATCCTATAAGAATGATTATAGCCGAAAGGAATGCAAAAGAAAAGCGCATCGGCTAAATTTCAGCCGATGCGCTTGCAAAGTTTGCGATTTATTCTTCGTTTGTGAGGTAGGGGAGATTGCTGATATAGGTATCCAGCAAATCGAGGGCTGCTTTTTTCTGGATAGGGGTCAAGCCTTCCAGTCGCTTGCGGATCTCGTCGTCGGTCACATGAGATGCACTGGGAACCAGATCACACAACAATGTGTCTGCGGAAATATTCAGAGCGTTCAGAAGTTTAACAATGGTGGCAAGGCCGGGTTCCTTTAAGCCACGCTCTACCATGCCGATATAGTTGGAGGAAAGCTCGGATTTTTCCGCAAGTTGTTCCAGCGTCAACCCATGCTTTATACGCTGCTCCCGCAGTCTCTGTCCAAAAAGCTCTTTCATAGCGCAACCTCATCCTATCGTGTTCTTTACACTCCATAGGATACCTGTTAAACGCATGAACATACACAATCGAAAGAGATGAACAATTCCGTTAAAGATTGAACTGACAAAAAAAGATTGCCGGAAGCAGACCTCTTACGGTCAACTCCCGGCAATTTGTTCTTATCGAGCCTGCTCGTTCTCCTGTGCTGGCTTTTCTTCCGCAAAAAATCGTTCCACGTTTTTCTGTGCCCGAACCAGCTCCTGCATCTCATTCCGTGCCTTGCGGTAGTCCGGGTAGGCGGCTTTCTTCTTGGTCAGCAGTTCTGCAAACTCCGCATCCAGTTCCTTAACCTTCGGCAACTTTTGCATCTCAGCCTCGTCAAAGGCAGCTTTCGCCGCCTTGTGCAGAGTAATCTCCTCCCGGTGGGCTTCCAGAAAGGTTTTGCTGTACCCGGCTTTCCGATAAGCAGCGTACACATCACGGGTCTTGGCATAGTTGATGATGTGAGTTTTCAGCACGGCGATTTCCGTCAGCCTCGCTTCTGCCGCTTTGATGGAATCCCCCATAGCATGATAACGTTCCGTTGCCGCCGTCGCACGTTCCCGCAGTTCCTCTGCGCTACCGATTTTCTGCTCCTGCAAGAACAGCAGGGTTTTGGACATCTCTTTCAGGTTGAACTTGGTTGCCCACTTTTTGTAGCCGACACTTTTGCCCTCTGCCATTTTCCCCTGAATATCCACCAGCAACTGGAAGGGCTGCTCTTTGGGCGGCTTCTTCTGGTACGGTTGGTGTTTCACCTTGCCCTCCAGCACCGCCTTGATTTCATCCTCGCCATAGCCGGTGCCCAGTGTACGGAAACGGATAAAGCGTTTCTGCCACTTGCCCTTCACCGACGTGTACTTGCCACGTTTCACCTCATATCCCTGCCGCTCCAGCTTTTGCAGAAAAGTTTCGTAATCTCCCGGCTTTTCTGCAAGGATGGTGTCGATGATTCCGCACAGGCGGTCACGATTGCTCTCTTTCGGCGGGTAGACAATGCGCTTTTGACGCTCCCGATAGGGCTTCTTTTCAATGACGGACAGCTGATGCTCTAAGCAAATCAGGTCACTCAACCGCTGCACTGCCAACGCCGAAAAGAAAAAATCCCGGAACTTCCTGCTGTCATCCAACGCTGTGGAGTTGAAGATCACATGGTTGTGGATGTGCTGCCGGTCCGTGTGCGTTGCCACTACAAAGGCGTGCTTGCCCTTGGTAAAGCGCATAGCCAGTTCGTAGCCCACCTTGTTAGCCTCCTCTGCGCTGATCTCACCGGGTCGGAAGGACTGCCGTATCTGATAAGCAATTACATCGCTTTTCTGCCTGCGTCCGTTCACAAGGTCGTACTGCCGCTTGGTAAGCATAAACTCTTCATCTGCCGTCAGGGTGCTGCAGGCATAGCTGCTGACATACTGTCCCTGCTCGGTCTTGTCCGGGTTTTCGATATAGTCCGTGCGATTTTTCAGGCAGGCCGCAACGGTCATGCCTTTGTTTTTGTGCAGCGCAATCAACCGTGTTGCTGCCAGTGCCATCACCTCCTACAAAAAGAAAATGCCGCACATCGGCGGCATCAAGATTATTTGGATAACTTTTCGTGATCGGCAGCACCTGCCAGATACATGGCTTCCTGCCGAACACTTTCCAATTCGTTGCTGATTGCATCCAATTCCAGATAGAGGCTCCATGCTTCTTCGCCGATAAGAGCTTTCAACGCAATCTCTGCGGCAATCTTTTTCTGGATCAGTGCACGATATTCATCATCGTCTGCAAGTTGTCGTTGCAGAATATCTTTCAGATTTTCCCAATAATAGTCGGTCATAGCATCTGTGTCCATCGAATCCCTCACAATCCGGCAACCCAGCCATTAAAACGCTCCGCCGCATCCACGATCAAAGCCCCCATGAAGATCAGCGCAAAGCAGCCAAACTCTGCCACCAGCAAGATCAAAAACTGCAGCCACTCCTGACAATAGAGAGTATAGAGGCCGCAGCCGAAAATATACAGCATGGGCAGTGCCAGCACAAACGCCGACAGGTTCAGCGTCCATTTCAGCATCAGTACCAGAAATGCACTCAGGAGAACCACAGGAAATAGGAGAACCCTTGCTACAAATTTCATATTGACACCGCCTTTCTGCTTTCAGTATATGGATAGAGCATGAGCCTGTCAATGGTGTTGCCGCCTATGTACCCCCGCAGCCCTCCAACTGCGGGGAGAAATTTAGAAATCAGCCAGCCGGGAAAGGATCTGCCGACCAATCTCAATCAGTTCATCCAGCCGCTGCCGCAGGTCCTCCATGTCGGCGGCGTAGACCCGACCATTTTCGTTAGCGGCTTTGGCATATTGGTTCAGGTTGTTGCTGCACATCTGCAAAAGATATGCCATGCGCCGCAGTTGCGGCAGGTCAAGATTTAGGCAATAGCCATCCAGTGCCATTTTACGGATATAGGCACTCAGGCTGCGGATGCCCATGCCCAACATCTTTTCATAAATGCGGCTTTTCTCAGCTTTTGTTGTTCTCAGGATAATGATTTCGTCCCGCTTTTCCCTCACCGGGCATCACCGTCCTTGTCGTAATAACTGCGGAAGGGCTTCACCGGCTCCGGCTTATCGGATTTTTCCTCCAGTGCCGCCAGCACCGAGGGGCGGCGAGGTGCGTCCTCCTGTTCTTCCTCATCCTGTTCCGGGTCGTGGCTCTTTTCGTCCACATCCAACTGGGCGTTTAATTCGGCAAGGCGGGCTGACTTCTCTGCCAGTTCTTCTTCCTGTGGGAAGGGCTTTTCCACCTCGATCTGCGCCGCCGCCTGCTGCTGATGCAGAGTGGCTAGTTCATTCTCAGCAGAGTTAATGCGCTCCGGGAAATTGTTCAAGGAGTTGTCCAGACGGATAATGTTGCCCAGCGGGTCGGTGCCCAGTGCTACCGGGTATCTCCGCTGACCCTTCAGAATAGCCTGATATTCGCTGCGGAAGGTATCGAACCGCAGGGACAGTTCAAAGCCCCGGTAGCTGCCGATGACTTTTTCTTCGGCGTTGGGCAGTTCCGAACAGGCAAGCACCAGACGCTCACCGGCGGTCTTTTTCTCATCGTAGGTCACGCCCTTGATGGTCATGCCGCAGAAACCCTCTTGCACCTGCGGATGGGCGGCGGCAAGCTGTGCGTCCGCTTTCACCCCAGCAATATAGGCGTTTGTTTCCCGAATGTCAGCCGGGAATTTGGTCAGCAGCTTGTCTTGCAGGCGGAATTTCTGACTCTGGTGGTCGGCTTTCAGCACCTTCAGCTTGGCGACCTGCACATCCAAATCCATCTTCTCCTTGATGAGCGGATTTCCAGCGCACAATGCCTTGATCTCCGCATAGGAAAGTGCCTGTTCGTCCACATCCTCACAGGAGCGCACCGGGGATTTGCTGGTCATAATCTGGCTGATAAATCGCTGTTTGTTTTCCAAAGTTTGGAACAAATAACTGTCAAATGTCCCTTCCGTAACGTAATTGAACACCTTGACTTCCTTATTCATGTTGCCCTGCCGGATGATTCGCCCGTTGCGCTGGGTCATGTCGCTGGGCTTCCAGCCAACATCCAGATGATGCACCGCCACAAGTCGGGACTGGACGTTGGTGCCCGCTCCCATTTTTGCAGTGCTTCCGAGCAAAACTCGCACATCGCCGGAGCGCACTTTGGAGAACAATGCCGCCTTTTTCGCTTCGGTGTCGGCGTTGTGGATAAACTCGATCTCATTTTCCGGCACACCGGCAGCGATCAGCTTTTTGCGAATGTCATCGTAGACATTGAAATTGCCATCGTTTTTCGGTGTGGAGAGGTCACAGAACAAAAGCTGGGTCAGCTTCTGGTCTTTGCCCTCCTCCCAAATTTTCAGCACGTTCTGCACACAGACGTTCAGCTTGCTGTTAGGGTCATCGGGCAGCATGGGGTTCATCAGGCGCACATCCAGACCGATCTTTCTACCATCATTGGTGACGCAGAGCATATTGTCCACGGACGCATCCACGGTGCCGGAGTGGATATCTGCGGCACGTTTGCTCAGTTCCTGCACCATTTCCTTTTGAATTTCTGACGGCTTTGCCACCACGGTTTCAAACTTTGCTTCGGGCACAGGCAGATGAAGCTGGTCAGATGTTTTAATGTCCGCAACCTCCTTGAACATGGACATCAGTTCCGGCAAATTGAAGAACTTTGCAAATCTCGTTCTTGCCCGATAGCCGGTGCCTTCCGGGGCCAGTTCGATGGCGGTGGTGGTCTCTCCAAAGGTAGATGCCCAGCAGTCGAAGTGGGTCAGCTTTTTCTGCTGCAAGGTGCTGTACTGGAGGTAGCGCATGACCGTGTACAACTCGGTCATGGAATTGCTCACGGGCGTGCCCGTGGCGAACACCACGCCACGCCCGCCGGTGATCTCGTCCAGATAGCGGCACTTGCCGAACATATCGCTGGATTTCTGGGCTTCGCTGGTGGATAATCCAGCGACATTCCGCATTTTTGTGGTCAAAAAGAGGTTCTTGTAGAAATGGCTCTCGTCCACAAAAAGCCTGTCAACGCCTAGTTGCTCAAAGGTAATTACATCGTCCTTGCGCTCATCGGAGCGCAGTTTTTCCAGCTTGGTTTCCAGCGTTTTCCGGGTCTTTTCCATCTGCTTGATAGAGAAATTCTCGCCTGCATGGGCTTTCAGTTCGTTGATGGCGGCAAGGGTCTCGTAGATCTGCTCCTGAATAATGCGCTCCTGCCGCTCAAAGGACAGCGGAATGCGCTCAAACTGCGAATGGCCAATGATGACGGCATCATAGTCCCCGGTGGCGATGCGAGCACAGAATTTTTTGCGATTGGCAGTTTCAAAGTCCTTGCGCCGTGCTACCAAAAGTTTTGCGTTAGGGTAGAGGTTCAGAAACTCGCTTGCCCACTGTTCCGTCAAATGGTTGGGCACCACAAAAAGGCTTTTCTGGCACAATCCCAGCCGTTTGGCTTCCATGGCGGATGCCGCCATTTCGTAGGTTTTGCCCGCGCCAACTTCGTGTGCAAGCAGCGTATTACCGCCATAAAGCACATGAGCGATGGCGTTGCGCTGGTGCTCCCGGAGGGTGATCTCCGGGTTCATGCCGACAAAATGGATGTGGCTTCCGTCATACTCACGGGGGCGGGTAGAGTTGAACAGCTCGTTATACTGCTTCACCAGCGCAATGCGCCGCTGAGGGTCTTGCCAGACCCAGTTGGCAAAAGCGTCCTTGATGACCTGCTGTTTCTGCTGCGCCAGCATGGTCTCCCGCTTGTTCAGTACACGCTTGGGTTTGCCCTCGGCATCCTCGATGGTGTCATAGATGCGGACATCTTTCAGATTCAGGGTTTCCTCCAAAATCTTGTAGGCGTTGGCACGGGATGTGCCGTGGGTTTCAGAGGAAATAATATCGCCCCGCCCGGTGGCGGTCTTGCCCTCCACACGCCACTCTGCGGTATAAGGAGAATACCTCACTTTGACTGCATGGCGCAGATAGTAGGGGATCTGGAAGGTCTCGGTCATAAACTTCTGGATGATGTCCGGGGAAAGCCATGTTGCGCCCAACCGCACATCAATTTCTGAGGCTTCCAGTTCTCTGGGCTGCGCCTTGGTCAGCGCATCCACATTGACCGCAAACTCCGGGTTCGTTTCGGCTGCGAACTGCGCCATTCGCAGCTTTGCCCGGACATCGCCGGACAGGTACTCGTCTGCCATCTGCCAGCCTGCTTCCGGGTCGGTGGGGTCGGCGGCAGGATCTTTGAAGATCACGCCGGAGAGTTCGGTGGTGATGCGCCCGTACTCGCCGGGTGTGCCCAGCAGTTCTGCCATATAAGGCAGATCAACCTTGCCATGCTCCCCCATGGACACTGCCAGTGCTTCACTGGGGGTATCCACGCTGGTGACGGTGCGCTCCGGGCGAATGGTGCGCTTGGTGAACATCGCCGCCTTGCTCTTGAGCTGCCCCTGCTCGTCCAGATTTTCCAGCGAACACAGCAGATAATACGAGGAATCCTGCTCAAACAGCCGCCCATTTTTGCGGTCGTTCAGCAGACCGTATTTTGCGGTAAAGGCATCGTAGGCAATGTTCAGCTTTGCCTGTGTCGCTTTAATATCCTCGTCCGGGTAATCGTTCAACTGCTGGTCAATCAGGTCATTGACGATCTGCCGCAGCTCCACCATGCCGGTGACACGCCCCTTGGCGGTGTCGGACAGCTCCACCTGCGTCATCACGGAGTTTTCCCGGTAGAACACCTCACCGTCCACCACCGTGTAGGAGAAGTTTTTCACATCCGGGTCAGCCGGGAGAATATGCTTCTCGTTTTCGGCATCCGCAATATCTGGTGTTTCTACCTCAACTTCGGTGTATTGCCCCTCGATGTGCTGCACCGCTTCGGCAAGCTGATCGGCAAGGCTAGTGCCATCGATGGGCGCAACGGTCAGGTCGTGACCGTATTGGGTGCTTTCCAGTTCCAAATTTCCCAGCACCATTTCCGGGTGGTCTACGAAATACTGGTTGATGGCAAAGCCATCTTCGGTCTTGCCAAGCTGCACCCAGTCCGGCTCGTGGTCGATGGGGCGGTCACGCTTTTGCAGAAAAATAATGTCGCTGACAACATCCGTACCAGCGCTAGCACGGAAAGCATTGTTGGGCAAACGGATAGCCCCCAGCAGGTCAGCACGCTCCGCCATGTGTTTGCGGGCGGTGCTGTCCTTGCTGTCCATAGTGTAGCGGCTGGTGACAAACGCCACGATGCCGCCCGGTCGCACTTGGTCGATGGCTTTCGCAAAAAAATAATTGTGAATCGAAAATCTAAGCTTGTTGTACGCTTTATCGTTGACCCTGTACTGACCAAAAGGCACGTTGCCCACCGCTAAATCGTAGAAATCACGGCGGTCGGTGGTCTCAAAACCAGCGACGGTAATGTCAGCCTGCGGATACAGTTTTTTCGCAATGCGCCCGGTGATGCTGTCCAGTTCCACACCATACAGGCGGCTGTCTGCCATGCTGGTGGGTAGCATTCCAAAAAAATTGCCTACGCCCATGGACGGCTCCAGAATGTTGCCAGACTGGAACCCCATACGCTCCACCGCATCGTAGATACCACGGATCACGGTAGGGCTGGTGTAGTGGGCGTTCAGAGTAGAAGCGCGAGCGGCGGCGTATTCATCCTCAGAGAGCAGCTCTTTCAGCTGGGTGTACTCGGCAGACCAATTTTCCTTGTTGGGGTCAAAAGCGTCTGCCAGACCGCCCCAGCCGACATACTGCGAAAGAATCTGCTGTTCCTCGGCGGTGGCACCCCGATGCTCCTGTTCCAACTGGAACAGGGTGCGGATGGCTTCGATGTTCCGGGAATACTTCTGCTTTGCGCCGCCCTCGCCCAGATGATCGTCCGTAATGCGGAAATTTCCAGCAACTTCCGGCACAGGTTCGGCATTCAGGGCTTCGTCTGCGGCGGCTGCATCCGGGAATGTCTGCCATTCGCCGTTGACCTCTACAGAAATAGGCAGCTTGTCCAGTGATTCATCAGACGTAGGCTCATTCCGTCGCAGACTGTCCTCGAACTGCTGTTTGTTCAACACCTCGTTGCTCCACGAATAGCCCTGCGCACTGGTGTCGATGCGCACATCGGTTTCACCAACATAGCCGACCTTTCCCTCGATGGTTCGGGTAGGCAGTTCAACAACGACATCATCCCCGACCTTATAATCGACTGCTTTTTCGGGAGCGGTGTCAAGAGCTTCGTCTTGCTGTTCGTACAATTCCCGGACAACAGACAGCGGTTCTTCCCGAAAAATCGGCACCCGCATATCGGCCAGTGCCATATCCTGCAAGGAAACCTTGCCCTTATCAAAATCCACTCCGTCAATCCGAAATTTCCGGCCATCCATATTGATGATGGAGCCAATGGGCAGATAGTCCTCTTTGTGCAGATGTTTAGTCTGGTGATGAGTCCCATCTTCGTTCAATCCGGCAAGGTAAACATCGTTGCCCGCAGACCACAATTCTTTTGACTTTCTTGCCCATAAGCTAGGTGGAAAGCCTGTGACCTGAACTTCGCCCAGTGCTGTTTCTCTCGTAAACAAAGCACTGTTGAGAACTTTTGCGACCTTGGCAGCATCTTCTCCATAGAACATAAAATTGCCGCCAGCTTCAAATCCAACCAGAGTATCCGGGTGCTGCGCCTTTAATGCAGTGTATTCGGCTGCACTGGCGGCGTTCAGTTCAAGGGGAAAGTCGATGGCTCTTCTTTCTTTGTCCGACAGGTAGCGGTTAGACTGAATCATCAGATCAATATATTTTTCGACCCGATCCCAGCGGAGAAGCACTTTCTGATGGTCGGGATAATGCTCAAACGTCAGACCCTTGCTGTCATGGTCAAGCCAACCACTGCTTCCGTCCAGATAAGTGTGTGAAGAACCGCCGGGGCCATACGGTGCATATTCGTTGGCAAGAGCTTTTGCCCGGAGTTTTCGGTCAGGCTGGAGCTGATAAATTTTCCAGATGCGAAGTTTGCTGTTTTCAAAGTTAGAACCTCTCCGCAGCGCATTTTCGATCTCAGCCTGTGACAAAGAGAAAGCGGAGGGCGATTTTTCGCTCTCCGCTTGGTCGATGGATTCAATTTGTTCAGCTTCGGTGGGAATGTGTGCATCGAAGAAACTTAGCTGTAAATCAGCTCGTTCATCACCAGTTCCTCGGCCTGTGCTTTCAGGCTGTTCATGTGCTGCACCCACGCCATCTGCTGGCTCTCCTTGTCCGGGGCTGGGGTCTGTTTCAGAAGCTGCTTCATGGTCTGCTGCATCCGGCTCTCCGCCGTCTGCTCCACCTCCATCAGGTGCGGGTACAGGCTCCCATTCAGGAGCATCGTGTTGTACAGCACCGGGCGATGGTTCATCAGGTACGTCCGGCGCAGCCTGCCGTACTTGCCCAGCGGCTTCCGGGGCTGGTTCAGGGTCAAATTCGGGAGCTGGTAGTCCCCGACGGTCGAGTAGGTCACGTTCCTGCTGTTCGTATTCATATTGGCTCCTTTCTATATTGCGGCGGCGAATGGTTGTTTTTACGGTGCGCTCGATGTTCCGCAGCACCTCCCGGCTCATGTCGCTGACGGCTGCGCCGAGGGCAAAGACGGCATCCGGGGTGGAGAAGTTGTAGATCGCCTGAAAATCGTCCTTGTCGAACCACCCGGCAGGCTCGAATCCACAGCGTTCCAGCAGCGTGTAAGTGACGCTGATGGCGGCGGCGGACTTGAACTGCATCTCCACCCCGGCATCATCATAATCCATCAGGAGCGAGCCGTCAACGATGGCACGGATGTCCTCGCCGTTGTTGTCCCAGTAATCCGCCACTAATTTTCCAGCAACATCCGCAAGCTGCTGGCTGACACGCTCTCCGCTGATGCCGTAGTTCTTGCTCAACATCTCCGAAACCGATTGTTTCAGGTCGTCGTTGTACTGCCACACCTCCGGGGCACGGGAATTGCGGCGCACCCCGGTGTCGCTTACGTCAAAGACGTAGTGCAGTCGGGGAAATCCGCTGGATTCGTCCAGCAGAGCGATGCCCTTGGCACCCCGGCGCACATAGCGGTTCATCCGGGTGTTCCAAACATCATAGTCGGCGCAGGCGGTGGCATCGGGGCGCTGGGCGTAGATCATCAGCTGGTCTGCAAAGGGGTACTTGTACAGCCGGGATGCGGTGGTCAAATAGTCCGTCCAGCTTTCCCAATACCGGGTCAAGCCATTTGCCGTGCGCTGGGCGAGGGCAAGGTATTCTTCGGTTTTGCTTGGCATAGCGTTCCTCCCTTCGTTTTTTGAGCATAAAAAGAGCGGGCAACCGTTTTGTGGCCGCCCGCTGGAAAGTGTATCGAGATAAGATTATTTGCTATTGCCCTTTATGTACTTCATAACGCAGCACCCCATCACGATGACGGGAAGCACGGTTCGTAAACCGAGGTCGCCGACCCGCACATTTACATCAATCACAAGCCCTGCAAACCATGCCGCTAAAGTGAAAACAGTTGCCCATCCGTAATTCATAGAACTGTACTCCTTCCTATGTGAATATTCAAAACTCTCTTCTCAGCTTCAGCTTTCATAGCTGCCCGCAAGGAACTTACATTTATTCGACTCGAATGTTTACCGGATTCAGTGTAAGGTTGCCTCCGCCCGCCACCTTATACCATTTGCCTCTTTCGAGTTTGATTCTTTCCGTTACGCCCTGTGTAATATATCCGATTCTGTATTTTTCTCCAGTCTCTACATCGGTAAAGACCACATCAGTATCACAATCGCCGCTTACTTTTACAGTTCCCCAAAGTGGCTGTATTTGTTCTGTCTTTATGGTGCCTTCATCGTTTGAAAGGGTGAAAGTATGGCTTCTCTGGATATTGATATAAATCGCCACCAGAAAAACCGTTGCCAGACATAAAGCAAACCTTCTTGTTTTCATCGAAACACCTCCTGCAAATTCGGTTTTATCGAATCATATCACATAAGCGGACTCTTCAAACTTACAGCTCAGTTTCCACCGCAAGCTGCTCCTGCTTTTCTTTTTCGTCAGCGATTTGGACATCAACATCTTCGCGCATCTTTTTCAGAAGTGCGAGGACTCGCTTGATTTTACCTTTGGTATTCTCCACTCTGCTCTGTGCCTGATTGATGTGATCCAGAACTGCCCAGTCTGCAAAGAGGCCGTCAAAGAAGAAATCTGCAAATTTCAGAAAGCTGTCCACCGTAACCTGAAGGTCTGCGGTGATCTCAACATCGGCAAGCTCAGTTTTGAACCGTCGC
>OLWX01001126.1_pt1 | contig 13554 bp, 8 predicted proteins | sample 1673541 | NCBI WGS metagenome assembly OLWX01 (sample SAMEA103958114, study PRJEB25191) | human gut metagenome | reverse complement strand
CAGTATTTGTGAATAAAAGGATAGATAATTTCGGAAAAATATAATAGATTGTAAGAGTTGAAAATGTGAAAAAGAGAGAGAATCATTTGCTTACAGACCAAAATAATATTGAAAAAGATATAGTAGTGATTTTATAGAATAAAATCAAATAACAGCGTTAAGGCAGATATGAGATCGAGAGATTTTGTATCTGTCTTTTTTGTATTTATGGGACTTTTGGTCACAATGTCCAGAAGTGGAAAGGAAGAAAAAAATGAGTAGAAAAAATGGAAAGAAGTTATTGATTGAGATTGCAGTAGGGGCAGTTGTCGTAAAGGCAGTGAGGGATGGTATAAAGGCAAAAAAGTAGGAGGAAGAACTTAGGTCTGCTTTGGATGATTTTTATGAGGAGGAACTGAACTGGAGGGACAGGGAACATGAGGAAGGAGAGGAAGTGTAGATATGGGAATGAAAATACAGCTCCACAGGCTGTTGGTTCCGCCCTGACAGGAGAGGGACAGATCAGGAAGGAGGTACACTGTGCAGGAAGAAACAACACAAAAAATGATTGCCCTTAAGGTATCCGGCAAGGAAGTGTGGAAAAATGGATGGAAGGAATTTGAGGATTTCTTTAAAAATTCCTATAAGACCACAGAGGATAAATCAGATGCCGAGGAAGAAAAGAAGCTGCCGGAGCTTCGTGAGGGCATGACGATTGCAGTGGAGCAGACAAAGGTTTCCGAGCATTTCACACAGCCACCGAAGCATTATACTGAAGATTCCCTTTTGTCGGCAATGGAGCGAGCCGGAAACGAGGACATGAGTGACGATGTGGAGAGAAAAGGACTTGGTACACCCGCCACCAGAGCGGATATCATAGAAAAACTGGTAAAAGACGGATTCGTAAAACGTGAGAAAAAGCAGATGATCCCGACAGAGGACGGAATGAAGCTGATCACGATACTTCCGGATGTAGTAAAATCTCCGAAGCTGACCGCAGACTGGGAGAATGAGCTTACTCTTGTATCCAAAGGAAAAGTTGCTGCAGAACAGTTTATGTCAGGTATTGAAGCAATGGTAAGTGACCTTGTAAAGACCTATCACAGCGTTAGTGATGAGCAAAAATCCATGTTTGGTGCAGGAAAGAGCAGACAGGAGGTGCTTGGCAAATGCCCGAAATGTGGTGCTGATGTAGTCAAGGGGAAATTCGGAGCGTACTGTACCGGGAAATGTGGCATGAATGTTGGTAAGGCACTGGGAGTTACACTTTCAGATGCACAGGTCAAGAGCCTGCTTCAAGGGAAAAAGATGCTTGTAAAAGGTCTGAAAGGCAAGAAAGGCAGCTATGATGCGTACCTGATTCCAGAGAAAATCGAAGAGTTTTCCTATACGAAGGATAGGAAGAAAATCAAAGGATTCCAGTATAAATTTAAGATGGAATTTCCACAGAAGATAGGAAAGCAGGGGTAGGAATGTAAACGTTATTGTGGTATAGTTTTGTAAAGACTAATCAGAATTTTGTGAGTGGTCTTATTAAAAAAATTAAGCAAATTAGAAAGAATAAATAAAAGGGAGGCACGAACTATGGATAAAAATTCTAATGCTAGTCCAGAAGTATTTGGTTTTGATTTTCAAGTCAATGCTACTATTTTTCTTCTGTTAGATAATATAAAAGAAGTAAAAGCAGTTCGTATGGAAGGAGCCTCCGAGGATATTGAGCTGACCATGAAGAGTGGTAATCAAATTATGGCTCAAGCGAAAGGAATCGTAAAAGGAAGTAGTGATTTTTCAAATGTAAGAAGAAACCTTAAGAAAGCAATAAAAACCCTTTCTTCTGCTGACAGCAAATCAGTAGAGCAATTGATTCTTATCACTAATTCTAAAAATCCACTAAATGAGAATAGCTCAAAGAGTTTTTTCTATGGTCCGCCAGTAGCTGTTGGTTATAATGATCTTTCTGATGACGCAAAAAAAGTAATTGATAATATTGTCGAGAGACTTGATGTTCAGTTCGAAAAGAGTAAGTTTCAAATTTATTATTTTATGTTCGAGACAGATAATTTACGAACAAGATATGCGATAATAGAGGAGAAGGTCAAAGATTTTATTAATCAGCTTAACTTAGGACAAATTTTAAGTGCTGCAGAGTTAATGAATGTTTGGCAAAATGATCTTTTTCACAATGGTTCTCAAACTAATATAACAATAAAATTGAGTAAAAAGGAAATTGTATGGCCGGTAATTGCATTGACTTTGGGGAAACAATTACCGGCGGAGTACATAGAAGATTACGACCAAGGACTTATAAATGAAATTACCACACAGTATTCGTATTTGATAAATACAATTACGGAACGATATGACCTCATAACAAAGATTTTATATGATTACAATTCGTCAAACTATGTTCTACCTATGAAAGAGCGTACACGAAAATTTATTGCAGATAAATGGAAAGAATACATTTCTATTTTTTCGTTTGAATCACTAAATGAAGAGGTACAAGAGGCAGTCATAAAGGTGATTTTGGCGAAAGTAATTCAACAAAGGTACTTAATCAATAATATTAGTGAAGAGGTGTCATTATGAGAATTAAATCAATATATATTTCTCAAGGCATGTTTTATACGGAGAAGTTTTTTGAATCAGGTTTCAATCTTATTTTCAGTGAAAAAAATAGTACAGGAAAAACAACACTTATGCGTTGCCTTTTGTATGGGCTGGGTTATGCTGTTCCGGGGACAAAAAAGTTCAAAATGGAATCGTGTAATATAAAAGTTGTTCTTGAAAAGGATGATGGAACAATACTAACATTTAACAGGGACACAGCTGATTCAATAGAAGTGGTTGAGGAGAATGCACAATTCTCGTACGCACTTCCAATACAAAGCAAGGAATTATATGAAAAAATTTTTGGAACTGATAATGAGGATATCCTCAATAATATTCTCGGTGCTATATATGTTGACCAGGAAAAGGGATGGACATTACTAAATCGAGGTAAAGTTATAGCTGGTGTACATTTCAATATAGATGAACTAATTAGAGGTTTGTCAGGACGAAACTGTGAAGATGTCATATTGCGTAAGAAAAAAGTTGAGGAAAACATTAAGAAATATAAGCAGATTTTGAATATTGCCAAGTATAGAGAATCCATTGCATCATTTAGTAATTCTCTGGTACAAGATGGTTATAATCGTGAGCGCATGTTAAAATTGGATCAAATCAGGGTTGAGAGAGATGCGTTAAAAAAGGAGATTAAGCGTCTTGATGAAAATATCAAGGATAACAAAAAGGCTATTGAATTTATCAATGATATGAAGTTAGTAATCAGATTAGATAGTGGTGAAGAAGTATGCATCAACCGAGATATGGTTGTTGGTGCATCAGATAGCATAGATCTCCTTCAAACAAAGAAAAAATTGCTTATTTCAAGATTGGAAAGAGTTCTTAAAGATATAGAATGTTTGGAACTTGAAATAAAAGAAGAAGAACAACAAAATTCTCTTTTTTCTATGGAATCATTAGCGGATGTATTTGATAGAAAGATGGCTAGTATTGATATCAATCCTGTTGATGTGAATAGAGTGATTGATAATTTGAAAAAAGAGAGAAAAGAGTTGGAAGATCAAATCTCTAGATTTACTAATGATAGCAATGATGTGACTCAGGCTATGATAAAAACTGTTCAGAAATATATGGAGGAGCTTGGAGATTCTGAAGCAGAAAAGATGACCTGGAAATATCTATTTACTAGCAATCTTAAGGAATTATCAGGAGCGGTGCTACACAAAACAGTTTTTTCTTTTCGACTAGCATATATTATCGAAATTGAAAGAAGACTTGGTATTAAGTTACCAATTTTGTTAGATTCGCCAAAAGGAAAAGAGGTTGATGATATCAATATTGGAAAGATGATGCGAATTCTCCAACGAGATTTTCCTGATAATCAGATTATTATAGCGTCTATCTATCATTATGTGTCAAACGAACATGTTATTATACTAGAAGGACAGTTGTTGGATAAAATAATCAGTGTATAGGAAAGGTGTATGGCGGAACAAAGGTATGGTTACGATATCCAGCGTCGCTCGGTGTATATTGGTCAATTTGACTGGGGTTACTCTAAAAATATAGGAGGAATATACTCAGCTTAAGGAACACTATGAATATGATGAAGATTTGGTTGCAGATGTAATTGCAAAGCATGACTAATAAATTTCAGTGTGTAATGAAAGTGCGAATCCATTACAACTAAATATCAACACAGCGTTAGAGCGTATGGGAAAACCTGTACGCTCTAATTTTTTATCAAAAAATGGAGGAAAACACATGGAAGAAACAAATGTAACAGTGACAGCAGAGGAAATGCAGGGTGAGCCTGCGGCAAAGGAAAATGAGACAAAGGCGGAGAAGTTTATCCGTATTGGCGAGTACCGCATGAATAAGGCGGTTGATGCCATTGGCAGGTTGGAAAACCTTGCAAACCGTGGTTCCTACGAATATACACAGGAACAGGTAGACGCTATGTTTCAGGCATTAGAGGGGAGGGTTGCGGAAGTTAAGACAAGATTTACGCCTAAGAAAGCGACTGAGAGTAGGACTTTCAGCTTCGGCACAACGGAATAGAAATGTAACGGGAAGTAAAGGAAAGGCAGTCATGTAGTGTATGTGGCTGCCTTTTTGTCGTATCTATGACAGAAAGGAGAACTGCGTGAGAAAATATGATTTTATATCGGCTCTGGCAAAAGAGACAGCAGCCGAGGTTGTCAAAAATCGTGAGGAATGGATGAAATACCTTACCACAGCGGCAAGACTGTATAAGTATCCGTTCCGGGAACAGCTTTTGATCTATGCACAAAGACCGGATGCAACAGCGTGTGCTTCCATAGAGCTGTGGAATGAGCGGATGCATTGCTGGGTAAACAAAGGGGCAAAGGGTATTGCACTTTTGGACGAGGAGGGAGCACATGGAAAGCGTCTGAAATATGTGTTTGATGTTTCAGATGTCCATGCGGCAAGGAGAATCGGACGGTATCCGGAACTTTGGGAACTGCATGAGGAACATAAGGAAGATGTAATTAAGCATCTGGAGCAGACTTATGGTGCAACAGATGATAAGAAGCTGTTTGAAGAAAGACTTATGGAGATAGCTGAGAGGATTGCGGCAGATTATTATGAGGAATTGTTGCCGGATTTGCAGTACATGATCGAGGGCAGCTTCTTAGAAGGACTGGATGAGCAGAATGTCGGTATCCGTTTAAGAGATACTTTATCTGAAAGTATTTCTTTTACACTTTTATCTGCCTGTGGTGCAGATATGCAGGAGTATGGTTCTGAGTTTGCTTTTGATTTTATCCATGAATTTAATTCCATAGATACCTTAGCGGTGCTTGGAGATGCAGCAAATGAGCTTGCAAAACCAGTGCTTTTAGAGATCGGGCGAACCATAAGGGAATATAACAGAACCCATGAAATGCAGCAATCTGAAAATTTAATGCAGAAAGGACTTGCAAATACTTCTGGAATAGACTACAATGCGTTAAAGCGTGAAAGCGAAGGTACACATGAAGAATATCTCGACAACAACCAAAACAGCGTAGAAAGGGGCAATAGCGATGAATCTGACATACGAAAAGAACGGGGATTATCTGATCCCGGCATTACAGGCGGATATTCAGCCGGAGGGAACGGTAACGAAGTACGGAATGATGAGAGAGACTTATCTGAAGGAGAACCACAGGGGCGTGTACTCAGCGTTTCTTCTGAAAGGAACATTGAAAGAACACCTGCTGACGATCCAGAAGCAGGCAGAGGAGAGAATGGAGAAGCTGACGAGCCAGATGGCGATAACCGAGGGAGTGACCGAACAGCTCAAGGAAGCCGATCAGATGCTCTGGGTAGCAAAGATGAACAACATTCAGAGCAGAGCCGAGGAAGTGGTATTGGGCGAGCTGGTTTACAGCCTGTAACAGATACCGATGAACTTCTCCGGGGAGACGCACCGGAACCCACATTTACACAACTCAGCCTGTTTCCTTCTTTTGAGGAGCAGGTCGGAACAGTCGCAGCAGCGGAAGCAAGTATGAAATATACCATGCCCGCTGCTTTTTCTTTGCCGCAGAATGAGCTTGAAACCATTCTTCGCAGTGGTGGAGGAAAACAGCGCAGCAGGAAGCGTATTTTTGCTAAGTACACCGAAGGCAGAAATGCCGAGCAGATGGTAGATTTTCTTAAAAATGAGTACGGACAGACCGGAAAAGGCTTTGAAATCAATGGAAATCCCGTATCGGTGTGGTTCGATGAGCATGGCATGAGTGTCGGTTATGGAACACAGGCAAAGGAAACACCTCTTGTTACTATGAACTGGGAGGATGTGGAGAGCCATATCCGTTCCATGGTTGAAAACGGAACATATATGAGTGCCAGTGAAGCATTTCTTGTGGATACACAGGAGCGAAATCGTGTTGCCAACCAGATCTATTTTTTCCTGCGGGATGGCATGGATGAAATGCCGGAGGAGCTTGGCTTAAAAGCAGGAAATTATCCGGAAAGTGAAGCAAAACTCATGGAGCTTCTTTCCACCCATGAGGGCAGGGAACAGCTTAAAAATGTCTTGGAGGATGCGGCAGAGCGACTTGCATCGGGTGAAGTCGAATTAAAATGGCGGCATGTGAAATCACCGGAATATCTGTTATCGGAGATAGCAGACCTTGACAGGGAGAGACTGGAATTTCCATTGCCGGATGCGGTGGAGGTAGCACAGGAAGATTTTATCACGCAGGATGAAATTGACTATGCACTTGGCAGAGGAAGCGGCTATGAGCATGGAGCTTTCCGCATTTATGAGTATTTCATGGAAGGACATGACCAGAAGGAAACAGTTGCCTTTCTGAAAAATGAATATGGCATTGGTGGTGGTTCCGGCGGACTGCCGGGCAATGATGATTCCCATAATGAACATGACGGAAAAGGTATCCGTCTGGAGAAAGGCAGTTATGGCAATCCGTATGCAAAAGTGCTTCTGAACTGGAATGTTGTGGAAAAACGGCTTAGGGAGCTGATCCATGAGGATAAATATTTATCTCCACAGGGGAAAGAAAACTACAAGGCATACAAGGAAGAACAGGCAGAGAAAGCAAGACAGCGAGAGCTTTCCCGTCTGGAGCATGGACAGCGACTTGAATGTAAGAAGGACATCGAAGCCTTGATTGCCGAGAAATTCAATGGTTTTGTGCTTCCGAGGAATACCGCAGATGAAATCATAGATAAATATGGCATTGACTGTGTGGAATTTGTTCTTGCAAATACCGTCACGCATTTTGATTATGATGGGCGGTTTTCGCAGAACAATAAGGAATGGGCAAAAGGCATTGTTGCGGAAAATGAGTGGGAGAACAACGATCTGATTCTAAGCTCACATCAGGCAGTGCTGGACGGATTTACCAATCAGGCGAGAAGATATATCAATGTGATTCGGGAAAAAGAAAAGGAAGCACAGCAAAAGATCACGATTGATGGATATGAGTGTGTTCTGGTTGATGAGTGGGGCAGTGAAAAAGAGAAATATCTGCTTGGAAATGACATTGAGGACAGCAGTTTTTATTATGCACAGGTCAATGGGAAATCCTTTGAATACGACCATAAGCCGGAGCGTAGCGAGGTAGAGGACGATTATATCAATGCCATTGCAGAGGAAGATATTGACCGACACGAAGCAGAGGTGTTTTCAAGGTTTGAGGGGACGGATGGTATCGCAGAGCCGGATGAAACTGAGCCACAACAAGAATTTTCACAAGAGAAATCGCAGAAATTATCATGGCATGTGGTACATGATGCAGATGATGAATATGGAAATCCGACACAGTGGAGTGCCACCTTATCAGAGGGAGTATTTCTTTGGATTGATAAGGAAGTGGACGGATATGCTATTTATGATACGGCAGACACTACCTGTCCGGCATTGGAGACATTTTCGACTTTGCAGGAAGCAATGGACTGGGGCAATGAGCTTGCAGAAAGTGGCAGGGAAGCAGAGGCGGAGTTTTCTGGTGAAAGGGAACAGGCTGAGCAGGAAGCCGATGAACTGGACAGCATAGATACGCAGTCTGCCCGTGAGCGTCTGGAGAATGGAGAAGCAGACCGACAGACAGAGGAAATGCTGTCACAGGTGCTTACCGGAGACTGGGAACCGGTTACTCTTCCTTCACAGGAAGAAAATAAACCAGTACCGGATAAAAGCAACGCTGTCAATTTCCATATCAGCGATGATCGTTTGGGTGAAGGTTCTCCAAAAGAAAAATTCCAGACAAATATTGCAGCAATCAAGCTGTTGGAGCAGATTGAAGGCGAAAACAGATATGCTACACCGGAAGAACAGCAGGTTTTATCCCAGTATGTCGGTTGGGGTGGTCTTGCCGATGCGTTTGACGAGAGCAAATCAAACTGGTCAGCAGAATATCACCAGTTAAAGGAACTGCTATCACCGGAGGAGTACCGCATGGCAAGGGAGAGTACCTTGAATGCCCATTATACAAGTCCGGTCATTATCCGCCAGATGTACGAAACATTGGAGAAAATGGGATTTTCCAAAGGAAATGTACTGGAGCCTTCCATGGGTATCGGCAACTTTTTCGGTATGATGCCGGATTCCATGAAAGAGAGCAGGCTTTACGGAGTAGAGCTGGACAGCATTACCGGACGCATTGCAAAGCAGCTTTATCCGCAGGCAGATGTGCAGATCAAAGGCTTTGAAAAGAGCGATTATCCGAATGATTTCTTTGATGTGGCAATCGGAAATGTGCCTTTTGGTCAGTATAAAGTGGCAGATAAGCAGTATGATAAAAATAATTTCCTGATCCATGATTATTTCTTTGCAAAGACGTTGGATAAGGTGCGTTCCGGTGGTGTGGTTGCTTTTATCACAAGTAAGGGAACTATGGACAAGGCAAGTCCGGAGGTCAGAAGATACCTTGCACAGCGTGCAGACCTGCTAGGTGCGGAGAGACTTCCGAATACCGCATTTAAGGCAAATGCAGGAACAGAAGTGACTTCGGATATATTATTTTTCCAGAAGCGTGACCGCATGGTGGAGCGTGAGCCGGACTGGGTACATCTGGGAGAGGATGCAGATGGCATTGCAATGAACGCTTACTTTGCACAGCATCCGGAGCAGATCGTAGGAAAGATGGAAATGGTATCCGGTCCTTATGGCATGGAAAGCACCTGTAAGGCAGATGACAGCAGACCATTTGCGGAGCAGTTAGCGAAAGCACTTCAAAACATTACGGGACAGATTGATACGATTGATCTGGATGAGGAGCTTGCGGATGACATGAGCAGGCAGAGTATTCCGGCTGATCCGTCCGTTAAGAATTTCAGCTATACCGTAGTCGATAACGAGGTATATTACCGTGAAAACTCTGTGATGAAGCCTGTGGAAGTATCGGACACCGCAAAAGAGCGTATCAAGAGCATGGTGGCAATCCGTAACTGTACGCAGGAACTGATTGATATGCAGCTTGAGGAATACTCCGATGTAACAATTAAGGAAAAGCAGGCAGAACTTAATAGCCTGTATGGTAATTTCTCTAAGAAATATGGTCTGATCAATTCACAGACGAATAAGAGAGCCTTTAATCAGGACAGCAGTTATTGCCTGTTGTGTTCTTTGGAAAAACTTGATGATGAGGGCAATTTCAAAGGCAAGGCGGATATGTTCACGAAGCGTACCATTAAAAGGGCAGAGGTTGTCACAAGCGTGGATACTGCAAGTGAAGCGCTGGCAGTATCTTTAGCAGAGAAAGCTAAAATTGACCTTGATTTTATGGGAGAGCTTACCGGAAAAGATAAGGATACACTTACTGAGGAGCTTCGTGGTGTCATTTTTCAGAACCCGCTTACCGATGTCTGGGAGACAGCAGACCAGTATCTAAGTGGCAATGTGCGTGAGAAACTTGCCATAGCAACCACTTATGCGGAAAATCATCCGGAATATGCCCCAAATGTACAGGCTCTTACGCAGGTACAGCCGAGGGAGCTGGACGCATCGGAGATTGAGGTGCGTATTGGTGCCACATGGATTGATCCAAAGTATATCAATGATTTTATGCGTGATACCTTCCAGACACCGGAGCATTTATTCCGCAGGGATACGATAGGTGTGCAGTTTTCGGGTGTAACCGGAGAGTGGAATGTAAAGGGCAAAAATGCGGACTATGGCAATACGCTTGTCAACATGACATACGGTACAAGCCGGGTAAATGCCTATAAGATACTGGAAGATTCCCTGAACCTCAAAGATACGAGAGTATATGACACCATCGAGGAGGATGGAAAGGAAAAGAGAGTCCTCAATAAAAAGGAAACCATGATTGCAAGCCAGAAGCAGGAAGCGATAAGGGAGGCATTTAAGGACTGGGTATTCCGTGATCCGGAGCGCAGGCAGACACTTGTGGCAAAATATAATGAGCTTTTCAATTCCACCAGACCAAGAGAATATGACGGTTCGCATCTGAAATTTCCGGGCATGACACCAGATATTGAATTAAAGCCGCATCAGAAAAATGCGGTTGCCCATGTGCTGTATGGGGATAATACCCTGCTTGCACACTGCGTTGGTGCCGGAAAGACCTTTGAAATGACAGCGGCGGCAATGGAAAGCAAGCGTCTGGGACTATGCCAAAAGTCATTATTCGTGGTGCCGAACCACCTGACTGAACAATGGGCAAGTGATTTCTTACGGTTATATCCAGGAGCAAATATCCTTGCGGCAATGAAAAAGGATTTTGAACCTGCCAACCGTAAAAAGTTCTGTTCCCGTATTGCCACAGGCGATTATGATGCCGTTATCATCGGACATAGCCAGTTTGAAAAAATCCCGTTATCACAGGAAAGACAGGCAGCTACAATCGAAAAACAGATTGATGAGATTGAGCTTGCTATTGATCAGGCAAAAAGAGACAACGGGGAGCGTTATACCATTAAGCAGATGGAAAAATCGAGGAAGGCATTGCAGGTGCGGCTTGACAAGTTAAATGACCAGAGCCGTAAGGATAATGTCGTGACTTTTGAGCAGTTGGGTGTAGACAGGCTGTTTGTGGATGAGAGCCACAATTACAAGAACCTGTTCCTTTATACGAAAATGAGGAATGTAGCTGGTATTGCACAGACAGAAGCGCAGAAGTCCTCCGATATGTTTGCCAAGTGCCAGTATCTTGATGAGATTACAGGCGGCAAGGGTGTGACCTTTGCAACTGGAACACCGATTTCTAACAGCATGACGGAGCTTTATACGAATATGCGTTATCTTCAGTATGGAACGCTCCAAAAGCTGGGACTGGGACATTTTGACGCATGGGCGGCTTCTTTCGGGGAAACACAGACAGCCATAGAGCTTGCACCGGAGGGCTATACTTTAATAGGACGATAAAATTAGCTGTCCTAAATTGAAAAATACATATGAAAGGAGGTTAAGAGAATGTCAAGGACTTCAAAAATTACAGCACTTTACGAGAGATTATCAAGAGATGATGATTTGAATGGCGAGAGTAATTCTATTACCAATCAGAAAAAATATCTTGAAGATTATGCCCGTAGGAATGGTTTTGAGAATATCCGCCATTTTACTGACGATGGTTTTTCGGGTGTAAATTTCAATCGCCCAGGCTTTCAGTCTTTGATAAAAGAAGTTGAAGCAGGCAATGTCGGAACATTGATTGTTAAGGATATGAGCCGATTAGGGCGAAACTATCTGCAAGTCGGATTTTATACGGAAATTCTGTTTCCGCAGAAAGATGTCCGTTTTCTTGCAATCAACAACAGCATTGACAGCAACAATGCTTCGGATAATGATTTTGCTCCGTTTTTGAATATTATGAACGAATTTTATGCCAAAGACACGAGCAATAAAATCAAGGCTGTATTTGATGCCCGAATGAAGGACGGAAAGCGTTGTAGCGGTTCAATCCCTTATGGATATAACCGATTGCCGAGCGATAAGCAGACGCTTGTTGTTGACCCTGTGGCTTCTGAGGTGGTAAAGCGTATCTTTCTGCTTGCCAATGAGGGCAAAAGTCCACGAGCCATAGCGGAAATACTGACCGAAGAAAAGGTTTTAATTCCTGCCGCATATGCAAAGGAATATCACCCAGAACAGTACAACGGGATTAAGTTTGCAGACCCTTATATTTGGGGCATATCTGCCATTAGAACGATTTTAAGCAGACAGGAATATCTTGGGCATACTGTTTTGAGAAAGTCGGTCAGCACCAATTTCAAACTGCATAAGAGAAAGACTACCGATGAAGATGAGCAGTATGTGTTTTATAACACCCACGAGCCTATCATATCGCAGGAACTTTGGGACAGCGTTCAGAAGCGAAAGAAACGAGCGAACAGAGCTGCGGCAAGAGGAACGCACAGCAACCGATTGAGCGGTTATCTATATTGTGCCGACTGTGGCAGGAGAATGACTTTGCAAACGCATTACAGCAGGAAAGATGGTTCTGTTCAGTATTCTTACCGTTGCGGCGGGTATGCAAGCAGGGTTAATTTCTGTACTTCCCATACGATTAGTGCTGATAATGTTGAAGCCTTGATATTATCGGCAGTTAAACGCTTTTCAAAATTCGTTCTGAATGACGAAAAAGCCTTTGCTTTGGAACTGCAATCCCTTTGGAAAGACAAGCAGGAGGAAAAGCCGAAGCACAATCAATCGGAGTTGAAACGCTGTCAGAAACGCTATGACGAACTCTCTACGCTCATTCGTGGCTTGTATGAAAATCTTATATCGGGATTGCTACCCGAAAGACAATACAAGCAACTGATGAAACAGTATGACGATGAACAGGTTGAATTGGAAGCGAAAATGGAAACGATGAAAAAGGAACTTTCCGAAGAAAAAGACAGCACTATGGATATTCAGCATTTTGTTTCACTAATACGCAAGTATAAAAATCCTACGGAAGTTTCCGATTTGATGTTTACCGAACTCATTGACAAGATTGTGGTGTATGAATCCGAGGGTGTAGGTAAAGCAAGAACGCAAAAGGTTGACATTTATTTCAATTATGTCGGACAAGTCGATATTGCCTACACCGAGGAAGAACTTGCCGAGATAAAAGAGCAGGAAGAACAGGAAGAAATGGAACGATTGGCAAAACAGCGTAAGCGTGAAAAAGCCTACCGAGAGAAACGCAAGGCGAAGAAAATCGCTGAAAATGGCGGTGAAATCATAAAAAAGAAAATATGCCCTCATTGCGGGAAAGAGTTTACCCCTACAAGCAATCGACAGGCATTCTGTTCAAAGGATTGTTGCTATCAAGCAAGGCAGGATAAAACGAAAGCCGACAGAGAAGCGGAAAAAGGTGATCACTATTATCGTCAGCGTGTATGTGCTGTGTGTGGCAGTACCTACTGGCCTACACACAGTCAGCAGAAATTCTGTTCCGAGGAATGTAAAAAGGTAAACCACAATAAGAAAACCTTGGAGTTTTACTACAAGAAGCAAAAGGAGAAAAAACTATGCAAAGATTTATTACAGACGAAAGAACAGGTATCCGATACGAACTCATC
>OLWX01001114.1_pt1 | contig 13677 bp, 10 predicted proteins | sample 1673541 | NCBI WGS metagenome assembly OLWX01 (sample SAMEA103958114, study PRJEB25191) | human gut metagenome | reverse complement strand
CGAGACCCAGCGCCCGCTGGTGGTCATCACGGCCCCCGGCCCCGGCAGCGGCAAAATGGCCACCTGCCTTTCCCAGCTGTACCATGAGTACAAGCGCGGCGTGAAGGCCGGTTACGCCAAGTTCGAGACCTTCCCCATCTGGAACATTCCCCTCAAGCACCCGGTGAATCTGGCCTACGAGGCCGCCACAGCCGACCTGAACGATGTGAACATGATCGACCCGTTCCATCTGGAAGCCTACGGCGTGACCACCGTCAACTACAACCGCGATATTGAGATCTTCCCGGTGGTGAACGCCATGTTTGAGCTGATCGCCGGCAAAAGCCCGTATAAGTCCCCCACGGACATGGGCGTGAACATGGCAGGCAACTGCATCGTGGACGATGCGGTCTGCCGCGAAGCCTCCCGCAAGGAAATCCTGCGCCGCTACTTCAAGTGCCTGTGTGAGCAGAAGATCACCGGCACGGTCAAGGAGACCGAGCGCTACAAGCTGGAACTGCTGATGAATCAGGCCGACCTGACCGTGGGCCAGCGCGAAGTGGAAAAGCAGGCTCATGCCCGCAGCGAGAGCACCGGCGGGGCCCCTGCTGCCGCCATTGAGCTGCCGGACGGCACCGTTGTTACCGGCAAGACCGGTCCGCTGCTGGGTGCAGCAGCATCTGCTCTGATGAATGCTCTCAAGGTGCTGGCCGGTATCCCGCAGGAGACCGACCTTGTGAGTGCGGCTTCCATTGAGCCCATCCAGACCCTCAAGACCAACTATCTGGGCGGCAAGAATCCCCGCCTGCACACCGACGAGATCCTGATCGCGCTTTCCAGCTCGGCTGCTTCCAACGAGCAGGCTGCAGCGGCCATGCATCAGCTGCCCAACCTCAAGGGCTGCGATGTGCACTCCACCGTGCTGCTTTCGGGTGTGGATACCAGCACCCTGAACCGGCTGGGAATGTACCTGACCTGTGACCCTGTTTACGAGGAAGAGGACCGCAAGTACCACAAGCAGTAAATTATACAAAAAACAAAACAGGCGCATCCAAAGGCCGAAAGGCTGGCGGATGCGCCTGTTTTTCATTGGTTCAGATGCCGGTAAAATAGGAGCTGTACTTTTCTGCGTACAGCTGGGTGCCCATGCGGCGCAGGCCGCCGTACAGGTGCCGCCGGATCAGCGGTTCAATGGCATCCAGGTCTTTTTCCCGGATCACCCGCAAAATTTCCCGGTGCTCGCTCAGCACATCCGGCACATTGTTTGCCCGCACCACATCCAGACGGGTAAAGCGGGAATAATCCGGCTGCGGCTTTGTCAGGTTCTGCCAGATATACCACTTGTTCATGCTGCAAAACCAGATGGCGTGCATTTCCAGATCCAGCGTCAGGAAGGCATTGATATCCACATTGTCCGGGTCGGTCATGGTCTGGGCCATCTCTTCCAGTAGGTCATATTTGTGCTTGATCTCAATGTACTCTTTGGGCGAACAGACCTGAATGAAATCGCGCAGCACCGTGCTTTCCACAGCGGTGCGCTGGTATACGATCTGATCCACGATATCCAGATCAATGGGGGTGACGATGGTGCCCTTGCAGGGAATGATCTGCACAAAGCCGTTCTGTTCCAGCCGCTGCAGGGCAGCGCGCACTGGTGTGCGCGAAATGCCGAACCGTTTGCACAGCTGATTTTCGCTGATGGTCTCTCCGGGCTTGATCTTCAGCGTAACGATCTCATATTCCAGCGTCTGGTAGATGTCCTCTGGATGCAGCTGTTCAGCCATGTGCTCACACTCCATTTACATAGTTGATGATAAGACATTTCTATTTTAGCCTGCTAAAAAGAGATTGTCAACGTATGAGAATGAAGTATACAATAGCCTGTATACAAGTATTGGAAAAGCTCCGAAATTTATCATATCTGACAAAAATTGATATATCAGATGAAAATGAACCAAATAGTGTCGCCGGATTGTAACAGTTTCCACGAGAAACGGATAAGATTGTTAGTTATGCACAAAGAAACTTTACGAAGTTGGTGAAGTTTGGCTTTTGTGCGGATGTGAATTTTCTGTTACGATTAGCGTGCAATGAAAATGCTGTATACAGGGGCCGCCAAAAACTTTGCTAGCGTATAAGGTAAAAAGGTACCCCTGAAACAAGGAGGAAGAAGATTATGAAAAAGATCTCTCGTCGCAATTTCCTGAAGGTGTCTGGTGCAATGGCAGCTGCAGGTGCTCTGGCAGCCTGCGGCGGTTCCGGTGCATCCACCCCGGCTGCTTCCGGCGCAGCATCCACCAGCACTGCAGCAAGTGCCGCAGCAGCCGGTGAGGACAAGTTTGCATCTCTGGGCGATTTCACCATGACCGTGGGTCATGCACAGCCCGAAGGCAACCCCCGCTTTGTTTCCATGGAGCAGTTTGCCGCCGATGTGGCAGAGGCCACCAATGGCCATGTGAAGATCGAAGTTTACGGCAACGGCCAGCTGGGCACCGAGAAGGAGATGCTGGAGCAGGTCGTGGCCGGCACCGTGCAGGGCATGCGCGGCGGTCAGTTCGACTTCAGCCCCCGTCTGCTGATGTTCACCCTGCCCTTCCTGACCAACACCCGTGCGCAGGTCACGGCTCTGCTGCAGAGCGATCTGGCACAGAAGGTGTGCGCTGAGGCCGAAGGCGAGACGGGCACTGTCATCATTAACCTGTGCGATGCAGGCGGCTACCGCCAGTTCTCCAACTCCAAGCACCCCATCAAGGCTCCCGCAGACCTGAAGGGCCTGAAGATGCGCACCAACGGCATGAAGACCATTGACATGACCTTCCAGGCAATGGGTGCTACCACCACCACCATCCCGTACTCCGACCTGTACATGGGCCTGAAGACCGGCGTTGCAGACGGTCAGGAGAACCCCTGGGTCAATGTGGAGGGCATGAAGTTCTATGAAGTGCAGAAGTACTTCACCGAGGTCAACTACCAGTTCCATCCGGACCCCTTCTATGTGAACGCAGCATGGTGGAACGGCCTGCCTGAGGAGTACCGCGATATCATTACCGAGTGCGCCACCAAGATGGGCGAGTACAACGACGAGCTGATCGACAAGAACTCCAGCGCCGCAAAGCAGACCATCGTGGATTCCGGCTGCGAAGTCTACGAGCCCTCTGCCGATGAGCTGAAGGCCTTCCAGACCGCTGTGCAGTCCGTGTACGACCAGTGTGTCACCGAGGGCATCTGCACCGCCGACGAGATCAAGGAGATGCAGGATATCGTCGCAAAGGCATAAGCAGAAACGACCAAAGGCAAAAACGGCCATGTTACGGTAAAGGCGAGAGGGCAGCCTGCGGGCTGCCCTCTGCTGTAACAGGCCAATGGAAAAAGTTGTAAAATAACCGAAAGGGGCTGAGCACCATCGAAAAGCTGAAAAAAATCGGCAAGAAGCTGTTTGACATATACTTTACCATCGGCGTGATCGCCATGGCACTGCTGGCAGCTCTTGTGATCTTTACCGTTATTGCGCGCTACTGCTTCTCCCTGAGCTGGAAGCAGCTGGCAGAGTTCAACACCACCCTGTTTGCCTTTACCACCTTCTGGGGCATGGGCATCAACGTGATCAAGGACGAGCACGTCATGATCGACATCCTTTACGACGGCGTCAAGCCTGCCCGCAAGCGCTGGCTGGCTATCGTCAATTACCTCATCGTGCTGGCCGTGGTGCTGGTGTTCACCTATCAGGGCTTCAAGTATGTGGGCGTTGCCGGTAAACAGATCAGTCAGGGCATGGAGATCCCCATGATGTATATGTACGGCATCATGCCGGTGTGCGGCATCATCTGTGCCATCTGCGTCGTGATCAAGATCATCACCCTGTACAAGGCCGATATTTCCTACTTTGCGCCCAAGAATCAGGCGCTGAGCCGTGACGACGCATAAGCGGAAAGGGGAGAATACACAACTATGGCAATGCTCATCCTTCTGGTGCTGCTGATCTTTTTTGCCGCGCTGGGCATCCCGCTGGCCTTCGCCATCGGCGCTTCCTGTGTGACCTACATTCTGATCTATGCACCTACCTTTATTACCATGCTGCCGCAGCGCGTGTGGAACGGTGCCTACAGTGAGCTGATGATCGCCATGCCGCTGTTCATGCTGGCTGGCGAACTGATGAACACCGGCGGCATCACCCAGCGCATCATCAACTTCTGCATGGAGCTGCTGCGGCCCATCCGCGGCGGTCTGGGCGAAGTGAACATTGTGGCTTCCATGATCTTTGGCGGTATTTCCGGCTCCTCTGTGGCCGATACCTCGGCTCTGGGTTCCATCCTGATCCCCGCCATGGAGAAGGAAGGCTACCCGCCGGAAGCTTCTGCCGGTATCACGGTGGCATCCTCTACCATGGGCATGATCATCCCGCCCTCCACCCCCATGATCGTTTACTCCATGATCTCCGGTGCATCGGTGGGTGCGCTGTTCGTGGCAGGTGCCGTGCCCGGCATCCTGATCGGTCTGACCCAGCTGGTGCTGGTGTACATCATCAGCGCCAAGAAGGGCTGGCATCCGGAAAAGATCAAGTTTGACGGCAAGCGCGCCGCCAAGAGCCTGCTTTCCGGCATTCCTGCCCTCATCATGCCGCTGTTCATCATCATCTGCGTTTCCTTCGGCGTGTGCACTGCATCCGAAAGTGCCGGTGTGGCCGTGCTGTATTCCATGCTGGTGGGCTTCTTCGTCTACAAGGAGCTGACATGGAAGGGTGTCTGGGAGGCCCTGAAAAAGACCCTGATCTCTTCTTCCTCCATCATGCTCATCATCGGCTTTACCACCATCTTTACATGGGTGCTGACCATGCAGAAGGTGCCGCAGACGGTGGGTGCCTTCTTCATGTCCCTGAACATGCCCGCGTGGGCCATTGCGCTGATCTTTGATGTGCTGATCCTGATGATCGGCACCTTCATCGACGTCAGCCCGGCCATCCTGCTGCTCACCCCCATCCTGCTGCCGGTCATGGTGCAGTACGGCTTCTCGCCGCTGCAGTTCGGTGCCATGATGATCACCGGTCTGGCCATTGGTCTGGTCACTCCGCCGGTCGGCATGTGCCTGAACGCCTGCAACAAGATCAACCGCATGCCCATCATCGAGATCTTCAAGGGCGCAGCGCCCTACGTGATCTGCAACGTGATCGTTCTGATCTCCATCAGCCTGTGGGGCCCGCTTACTACCGCCCTGCCGCAGCTGCTGGGCTACAGCATCTTCTGAGCTCAACGCGTATACCTCTTATAAAAAACAGGCAGCGCTCCCTTGCGGGGCGCTGTTTGTTTTTTGCACGCAAACAGGCGGGACAGTTGTATTTGACGGACAGATATGGTACACTAAGGCCACTTGTGTATAGGAATATAGGAAAAGAGGAATTAAATCATGGATACGCAAAAACAAAAGCGCAGCGCCTTTTCCGGCAAGATCGGCTTTGTGCTGTCGGCCGCAGGCGCTTCGGTGGGTCTGGGCAACATCTGGCGGTTTCCGTACCTCGCCGCGAAATACGGCGGCGGTATTTTTCTGCTGGTGTACATCGTGCTGGCCGTCACCTTTGGCTACACGATGATCGTGGCCGAAACGGCACTGGGCCGCATGACCCACAAAAGCCCGGTGGGTGCCTTTGGCGCCTTTGGCAAAAAGGGCGGCCTGCGGTTCGGCGGCTGGATCAATGCGGTCATCCCCATTCTGATCGTGCCGTACTATTCGGTCATCGGCGGCTGGGTCATCCGCTATCTGTCGGAGTATATCAGCGGCCATGGCAGTGAGCTTTCGCAGGACGGTTATTTTTCCAATTTCATTTCCAGCGGACTGTCGGCAGAGGTGTGCTTTCTGATCTTCACGGCCTTTACGCTGGCCATCATCTTTGCCGGTGTGCGCAACGGCGTGGAGCGTGTTTCCAAGGTGATGATGCCGGTGCTGGTGGTGCTTTCGGTGGTCATTGCGGGCTACTCGGTCACGCGCCCGGGTGCGTTGGCAGGCGTGAAGTATTTTCTGGTACCGAACGTGGCAAACTTTTCCTGGATGACGGTGGTCACGGCCATGGGCCAGATGTTCTATTCGCTGTCCATCGCTATGGGCATTCTGGTCACCTTTGGCTCCTATATGAAGAAGGATGTCTCCATTGAGGAATCCACCGAGAACGTGGAAGTGTTTGACACGGCCATTGCCATCATGGCGGGCCTGATGATCATTCCGGCGGTGTTCTCCTTCTCCGGCGGCGACCCGGACACCCTGCAGGCCGGCCCGGCGCTGATGTTCATTACCATCCCCAAGGTGTTCGAGAGCATGGGCTTTGGCCATGTGGTGGGCATCCTGTTCTTTTTGCTGGTGCTGTTTGCAGCCGTGACCAGCTCCATTGCCCTGACAGAGAGCGCTGTCTCCACCTTTGAGGACGAGCTGGGCTGGAGCCGCGAGCGCGCAACGGCACTGATCGGCCTGATCATGGTGGCGCTGGGCAGCCTTTCGGCACTGGGCTATGGCCCGCTGGCGGGCGTGACGGTGTTCGGAATGCAGTTTCTGGATTTCTTCGATTTCCTCACCAACTCTGTCATGATGCCCATTGCAGCCATTGCTATCTGCCTGCTGGTGTCCCGCGTGATCGGCGTGCAGAAGATTGAAGAAGAGGTGACGCTGAGCGGCAAGCCCTTCCGCCGTAAAAAGATCTTCAACTTCATGATCCAGTATCTGTGCCCCGTCTTTGCGGCCATTATCCTGATCAGCTCTGTGGCAAATGCTCTGGGCTGGATCGCAATGTAAAAACAGAAAAGCGCAGAAGGTGTTTCTCAAAGGAAGCCTTCTGCGCTTTTTGTATGTCCAAAAGGTTTTCTTATGCTGTGAAGTTGCATAAAACATAGAAAACGGCGATTTTGGCCTCAATTAGCTGGAAGCCTGATTTTATTAGCTGAAACCGAAAATTCTGCTAATGGCATTCGCTGGCTAATTTTGGTGATAGGTTCAAAATGAAAAATGCGAAGATCGTCTTTCACATGGAAAAATGACCTTCGCATTTTCTTAAAATGGCGTCCCCGCCCGGATTCGAACCGGGGGCCTCAGGCTTAGGAGTAGGGGCTGAAGCCATAAATCCTAGGCAAAAGTAGGTAAAACAAGTAACGTTTTATCAATTGATTTTTTGTTGCGCTGTCAATCCGAGTAAAGAACACAAACCCCGAAATAAAACGAGTAAAAGGCTTTTCATTAGCAGAAAATTAGCAGAGCTAATGAAAAGTGGAAGGTTCATTGTAAAATGCCCACCTTTCATTAGCTGGGAAGTGTACGTTTCCCTACGGATATTTGCTTGTTTAGCATTCGTGAACCAGACCATACAGCCGTAGCTGGTGTGATGGACAAATGTTTTCAATAGAAAAAGACCAGAGCTTTCTGCGAGAAAACTCTGGTCTATGTAACAGTGCGAATGGAAATGCGCATTGTCTTGTAAAAGGAAGGGGCTTATGGTATTCTTACGGGAGTAAAGGCACTGGATGCAAGGAACTTTGCGTGATTTTAGGAGTGTGCGATGGAAAAGAAATTTAATATTGTAGTCGGTGAAGATGGAACTGTAAAACTCCCAGATGCGGTTCTGGAAAAACTTGAAGTCAAACCCGGAGAGGAAGTTTGCTTCGAGGTAGATGACAATTTCTATGCAGTCAGGCTTCTATCGCGGATAGAAGCTGAACGCTTGGATTACTTGAATTGGATGCATAATAAACATTGCCCCTCTATTGAGGAAATGATTGCAGAGTCGAGAAAACAAGCCACTCAGAACATTGTGATCTCCCGTATCCTTGATGGGATGCCGGCAGAAAAAATCGCAGAAGGCTATGAAGTTTCACTCGATTATGTAAAACAGCTTACACATCAGCTGAAGATGGACATAGAGGAAGCTAAGGCGAAAAAACACAAAGAAACGGGATCATCCTAAAACAGATAGCGGCAGTTTTCCATATACGGAAAACTGCTGCTGTTTATGTATAGAGGCTTATAGGTTCTTTGCAAGATTTTTAATGAGTGTAGCCATAGAGGGGTCAGCCAGCAGTTTAGCAAGAGCTGCTGCCGCATCTGTATCGACTGGACTGGCTTTGGGAGTGGATTGCTCTGCGCGAGGGAGGGCTTCAGGCTCTGCACCATGATGCTGATAGAAGAAATCGTCGAATCGTTGTGCGTTCAAACGCCGATCATCATCCAGAATGTGTGCGTACTGCTCGGTGACCATCGAAGCCTGTGCATGACCGGAATCGCCCTGCACGGCTTTGATATCGCCGCCGTTCAGTTTGAGCTTGTATGTAATGCTGGAGTGTCGGAAGCTGTGGAAAACCACTTTGGGGAGATCGTTTTCCTCAATCAGCTGCTTCAATGCACCGTTAATGGTGGATTGTTCGGTCGGCATTCCCAGCGGGCCGGCAACCACGAGATTATAGTCTGCATACTCTGCACCCAGTGCTTCCTTTGTCATATCCTGCTCTGCTTTGAATTCAACGAGCATTTCAGCGACCGTTTTGGGCAGGAAGATGGTTCGGATACTGCTGTCTGTTTTAGGGCTTTTCAGAACCTGGACCGTGGTGCAGCGGGAACTCAGCGAGGGAAAACGAGTGATGACATTTTTATTTTCCAAGGCGTTCAGCGAAGCAATATCTACACGCTGCAATTCCTTATTTATGTAAATGGAGGCTCGCCCGGCTTCAATGCTTTCGGGGGAGATATCCACACAATCCCATGTCAGACCGAGCAATTCCCCTAAGCGCAGGGAACAAGAGAAGGAGAGGTTGATGCAAAGCCGGAGCCGTGGATCATCACAGACTTCTAAGGCATGGAACAGGGTCTCGGCAGTCCAGATATCACGCTTCTTTGCAGTGTATTTGGGCAAGGTGGCATAAATACAGGGATTCTTTTCCATAAGTTCCCACTTTACAGCCTGCTCAAAGGCACTTCTCAAAATTTTGTGAACCGAACGAACCGTGCCGGGAGAAACGTATTGATGCTGACGCTTTCCACACATAGGGTCAACGGCTTCGTATTTAAGCAGCCGCTGATAATATCCCTCAATTACGCGGGTGGTGAGATCTTGCAGCTTCATTGAGCCGATAAGCGGTTCTATGTAGTTTGAAATCAGTGCAGTGTTTGATTGATAGGTTGAAAGTGCCCATTTGGTTCTTCCGTACAGGGTGACATATTCTTTAAGCAGGTCTTTTAGAGTTCGGCACTGGGGTGCCACAAAGGTACCGACGGATTCTTTGTATTCGACCTCTTTCTTACGGTTTTTGGCATCTGCAAGGTCGGTAAAGGTTTCCCATTTCTGCTTTAGTGTTCCATTAGTGTGTTTGTAGGTATAGACAACGCAGTATCGGTTATTGCGTTTGACAATGCTAGCCATTATACATCCTCCTCTACTTTACGTTTGGACTTCAGAACTTCATCGAAAGCATCTTTTTGGATGCGTTTTACCCTTCCCAACTTCATCGTTGGAATTCCTTCTTTGAGAACCCACGAGTCAAGTGTTGGGCGGCTGATTCCGTAAAAAGCCTGAATTTCCTGAAAACTGTAGTATTTCCCATTCTTGGGACATTGCAGTTTTAGCGGCGGCTCCTCATGCGTTTCTTTTTTCGGTTTTTGAAGTTGGTATGTAGATTGGCTTTTAAGCCATGCCTTAAAACTTTTTTTGGTAATGCGCGGCCTGTCGGCCACGCGCTCAATGACGAAACAATCTCGGTATTTTTTGCAATCAAGAATCCCATAAACATTCTTGCGTGGGATACCGAGTAGTTTTGCCATTTCCGGGATGGAGATGGTTTGCGCTTCAATCTCCCGGTCACGCTCACGGTCGGCTGCTGTGCGGTAGCGACTTTGTGATCGGTACCACCGCTCAAAGTCCTCTTTGGGAATTCTCATACAGAAGTCTGCCGTTTCTGTTTTCAACTTGCCCTGTCGGATGAGTGTATAGATCGTTTCGGGTTTCACCTTCAATATCTCGGCGGCGTCAGGAACGGAATAGGACCGTCTGCAAAGTTCCTCGCCCGGTGGCGAACCATTGACCTTATGATATTTGACCTGATTGGCATACCATTTCTCAAAGCTGGAAATAACGATACGCCTTTTGTCGTTTATCAGAATGACTTCAAAGAGATTCTTATGAAGCAGCCAATAGCTGTCTGTTTTGCCAAGGCCGAGAAGCTGCCGCATCTCACGAACCGACATGGTGGTTTTGGTAGTGGCAGGTTCAGCTTTTCCGTATAAGGGAGCCGAAGTATTCCGCATATCATCCATGAAAGACACCTCTCTATCTATGTAAAAGTTTAGCCGGGATTTCTCATCCCGGCTAAAGAATAGCAGATTTCGCGTGAAATGTTGAGGATGTCAAACAGCGGGATTGCGTTCAACAGTGCCATCATTGAGCCATGCTTCAAAGCTGGCTTTGGAAATACGGTAAGCGCCGCTTACCTTGAACCAGCGGAATTCGTTCTGCTTCAGTAGACGGTAGACAGTGGGACGGCTCAGGAGCAGCATTTCCATCAGGTCTTCTACGGTATAGCAGCGGCTGTCCTTTGCTGTGGAAACAGGGGAGGAAACCGAGTTGGGCGAAGGTTCTTCATGGATAACCATTGGATAATACCTCGTTAAATATACTTAAAGTTAAAACTTGAGCGGCAATGCAGCCCGGCGGCTGCCACCATTATAAATAGTATAGACCTGCTGAAGGTACTTCGTCTTGCCGGGAAGGCTTACGCCTGCGGTTCGTGCAAGGCGAAAAATCGTGAATGCATCGACCTGCCGCAGTTTGGCAATCAGACGGCTTTTACTGTATTCGGAGTGGTACAGTTCTACAAAGCGGCAGATGCCGAGCAGATTTGCAGAACTCATGGAATCAGGTTCTCCGTCCCACGCATTCAGCAAAACATCAAGGGATTCGATATACAGTTCAGGACCAAGCCGGATGAATTCGTGATAGGCGGTTGCGATGCAGCTGATCCGCTGCTTGCCCCGGCCTTCTTCAAAAGAAAGATGAACGCCAGCCAATTCGGTGGCCTGCTGGAATGCAACGGCAGCAGGCTCCCCTGCAAAAATCAGGGCACGGAGCTTCTGTCCTGCACTCAGCCGTTCCGAAATGCCTGTCTGCTGTGCAAACAGGAGGGCTTCTTCTCGTTCTGTCATACCAAAATAAACCTTGCAGCGAATCTGCAAATCTTCGCCGCCGTTCAGAAATTTCCGTGCAGCGATGGTGTTCTGTCCGTCCATCACATAGTAGTGACCATCCCGGAAGCTGATCTTCGGCTCATTGGCAACCCGCTCGTCAAATTCTTTTGCGATGCGGGCAACACGAGCGGGGTGAAGAGCACGCTGATAAGTGTCGCGCGGCACGATCAGTTCGCTGCTGTTCAGGCACATCTCATGGTAAGGTTTTACAACTGCGTTCATCATAAAGGAACCTCCTTCTTCTTTTGCAGAAAATCAATTCCTGATTGGATAATCAAACCGATTTTTTTCTTTTCGTTATCGGATAAGCGGAAACTGGAATACCGTTCATAACAGATATTCCAGCGGAACATAAGCGATTGAAGTGCATCATCCAGTTCTGCGACCATGAACTCAACAGAAGATTCTGTCGGGGTGGAGAGCATCCTTTCCGATATCTGCTCAATGCTATGTAGATCGCCTTTTGTGTGCTTGGCGAGAGCAGGGGGCTGACTGTTCAGCACACGAAGATTCTGAAACTGCTGGGAGAGCAGCTCTTTTGCAGCGGCGAGAACATCCTCCTGCGGAGGAGCCGTAAGGTATTTTCGGAATGACTTGTATCCAATGAACCCAAAGCTGTATTGCAGACACACTGACACTTGCCGCATTTCATATTTGGACAGGTGCCCAAGGTAGCTTAACACTCTGGATTTATCTGCGGGGCGCGGGCTTTCGCAAATCGCCATAGATGGCGCACTCAAAAAACGATTGTGCAGAATAAAATGCGTCGGCATATTTCGCTTTTTGATCTGTGTTGTCAGCGGAACGACCAGAAGAACATTGGAATAAAAATTACCGTCATCGTTCTGGACAACAATGGCAGGTCGGATGCCGCCTTGTTCGGAACCGCTGTAAGGATTCAGATCCATCATGTAGACATCCCCGCGCTTGTACATCCAGTTTGCGGGCATAGGCGGATACTTTTTCTCTTTTTTGCCTCGTGTTGCCAATTTGGATTTCTCCTTTCTATCCGTATATGTAACAGTGGGCTGCTCGCACAGCCCACCCTACTATCTCAAACAGCAAAAATGCTGTGATTTATAGTTCTATACCTTTCCGTATTTGTCCCCGACATCCCCGGAAAACGAAAACTCAGTTTTCGTGTGGGAAATCTTTCAGCCGTCCGGCAGCGTACCGAATCCATAGGGTTCTCACCTCTCCGTGGTTCTCACCGAGCTGCCCGAAGGCAGAAGTATCATTATTCTGTGATGGCTCTTAGCTATGGAGAAGCTGTCATCCATTTACCGTCAACCTACCGCTCATTCCCTCAGTGGGAGATCATCGCATTTGTTACGGACGTGGCTCATCATCACAGGAACGTGACTGAAGAATGCGTGTTCAATTTTCAAGGGGCGGGATAGCTTGAGGGCTGCTTTGAACGCTTTCCGAAGCTATGGCTGTATTGTAACCGATGCGGAACGAAATGAACAGGAACTCAGAGTTCACAATTTTTGAGGAAAATAGGAAGTATCGTTCCTGTTTCTCGATGAACCGTCAAAAATATATTTCTTGACTTTATGTAAGAAATGAAGTATTATACTCGTAAGAAACTAACTTACGAGTATATAAATTCGATAAATACACTTTGGGGAGGGAACAAAATGAGCCGATTTTACTGCCGCGATGAGGAACTTCGGAAGTTAAACAAACGATATGAGAATGGAAAGTTTGAATGCGTTGTCATTTACGGCAGACGCCGTGTTGGAAAAACTGCGCTGATCAATGAATTCTGCAAGGATAAACCGACCATTTTCTTCTCTGCCTTGAATACGACCGGAAAAGAAAATCTGGAAGCCTTGTCCAAGGCAATCATGAGTTTTGAACGACCCAATGCAGAATCATCTCCGGAATTTACAACCTACGATGCAGCATTGGACGAACTGACAGCTCTCTCCAAGGAGCAGCGGATCGTATTTGTAATTGATGAGTATCCTTATCTTGCAAAGGCTAAACCCGCTATTTCCGCAATGCTTCAGCACATCATCGACCATAAATGGACAGAGTCCCAAATGTACCTGATCCTGTGTGGCTCGTCCATGAGTTTTATGGAAAGTCAGGTTTTGGGCAAAGAAAGCCCTCTGTATGGGCGCAGAACAGCGCAATTCAAAATCATGCCGCTGGATTACAAGGAAACAGCGGTGTTCCATCCGAATCTGTCCGAGGAAGATAACGCCCTGATTTATGGCATCACAGGCGGCGTTCCGCATTATATCAACAAATTGGATGTTCGGGACAGCGTAGATGAAGCACTGATGGAAAACTTGTTTGACCGTTCCAGCTACCTCTATGAGGAACCGGCCAACCTGTTAAAGCAGGAGCTGCGTGAGCCGGCAATTTATAATGCAATCATCAAGGCAATTGCAGAGGGGGCTTCTCGCCTGAATGATATCACCACGAAAGTTGGTGAAGAAAACTCTGTGGTGGCGAAGTACCTCAAAACGTTGATAGACCTTGGAA
>OLWX01001109.1_pt1 | contig 13720 bp, 12 predicted proteins | sample 1673541 | NCBI WGS metagenome assembly OLWX01 (sample SAMEA103958114, study PRJEB25191) | human gut metagenome | reverse complement strand
CGCATAGGCCGACCCTCCCAAGGCATAGGCCACTCCTCCCAGCACCGTCGCAGCGCGCGAGCCCCGCGTCGTCGTAGACGATGCCCATGCCCCGGCCGCCGAGCACGTAGCTGGGGCGCACGAGCAAGGGATAGCCGATCTCGCGGGCAGCAGAGCGGGCCTCTTCCAGCCCCGAGGCCATGGCCGAGCGTGGGTAGGCGATGTCGAGCGAGTCGAGCAGCGCGGCGAACCGGTCGCGATCCTCGGCCAGATCGATGGCATCCGGGCTCGTGCCCATGATGGGCACTCCGGCCTCTTCCAAAGCGCGGGCCAGCTTCAGCGGCGTCTGGCCACCGAGGGTGACCACCACGCCGTCGGGGTCGGTCGCGTCCACCACATCCATGACGTCCTCGTAGGTGAGCGGCTCGAAGAACAGCATGTCGGAGGTGTCGTAGTCGGTGGAGACCGTCTCGGGGTTGCAGTTCACCATGATGGTCTCGTACCCGGCGTCGGCCAGCGCGTAGCTGGCGTGCACGCAGCAGTAGTCGAACTCAATGCCCTGGCCGATGCGGTTGGGGCCGGCGCCCAGGATGAGCGCCCGCGGACGCGTCTTCTCCGCCACCTCCGACTCGTCAGCGTCGTAGATCTTGTAATGGTAGGCGGTCTTCGTGGGGAACTCCGCCGCGCAGGTGTCCACGGTCTTGAAGGCCGGGCGCACGCCAAGAATCTTGCGGCAGGCGCGCACCGTGCGCTCGTCGGAGCCGGTGAGCACGGCGATCTCGGCGTCGGAGAGCCCGTAGCGCTTCGCTATTTGGAAGGCCTCGGCGTCCATATCCTCCAGGGCGCACCCGCGCAGGGCCTCCTGCACGGCGACCATGTCGGCCATGCGATTGCAGAAGAACATGTCGATAGCCGTGCGCTCGTGCAGCTCTTCCGCGCTCATGCCGCGGCGCAGGGCCTCGGCCGCCAAGAAGATGCGCTCGGCCGTGGGGCGCGAGAGCGCGGCGAAGAGTTCCTCGTCGGTCAACGCCGTCTCCTCCCCCTTCCCGTCGGCCCCGAAGCCGGCGCGGCCCGTCTCCAGGGAACGCAGGGCCTTGCCGAGGGACTCCTCGAAAGTGCGGCCGACGGCCATGACCTCGCCCACGGCCTTCATACGGGTCGTGAGCGTGTCGTCGGCGCCTTGGAACTTCTCGAAGGCGAAGCGCGGGGCCTTCACGACGCAGTAGTCGATGGTCGGCTCGAAGCAGGCCGGCGTGGTGCCGGTCATGTCGTTCACGATCTCGTCCAAGGTGTAGCCCACGGCCAGGCGCGCCGCCGCCTTCGCGATGGGAAATCCCGTGGCCTTGCTGGCCAGGGCCGAGGAGCGCGACACGCGGGGATTCATCTCGATGATTGCCATGCGGCCCGTCTCAGGGTGCACGGCGAACTGCACGTTGGAGCCGCCCGTGGCAACGCCCACGCGCTCGAGTACTGCGAGCGACGCGGCGCGCATGCGCTGGTATTCCAGGTCGGTCAAGGTCTGGGCCGGGGCCACGGTGATGGAGTCGCCGGTGTGCACGCCCATGGGGCCCAAATTCTCGATGGAGCAGACGATGATGCCGTTGCCGGCCGCGTCGCGCATGACCTCCATCTCGTATTCCTTCCAGCCCTCGATGGACTCCTCCACCAGCACCTCGCTGGCCGGCAAGAGCTCCAGGCCCTGGGAGACGATGCGCACGAGCTCGTCCACATCGCGCGCGATGCCGCCGCCGGCGCCGCCCATGGTGAACGACGGGCGCAGCACCACGGGGTACCCGAGCTCCTCGGCGATGGCGAGCGCGTCTTCCACGGAGTAGGCGTAGCCGGCCCGCGAGACCTCGATGCCGAGGTCGGCCATGCACTCATTGAAGAGTTTGCGGTCCTCGCCGCGCTCGATGACGTCCACATCGCAGCCGATGAGCTCCACGCCATAGCGTTCGAGCACGCCAGATTTGGCCAGTTCCACGGCCGTGTTCAGGCCCGTCTGGCCGCCGATGGTGGGCAGGCACGCATCGGGCCGCTCCTTCGCGATGACCTTTTCCACGAAGGCCGGCGTGATGGGCTCCACGTAGGTGGCGTCGGCCAGCTCCGGGTCGGTCATGATGGTGGCCGGGTTCGAGTTCACGAGGATGACCCGGTAGCCCTCCTCTCGCAGCACCTTGCAGGCCTGGGCGCCGGAGTAGTCGAACTCGCAGGCCTGGCCGATGACGATGGGGCCGCTCCCGATAACGAGAATGCTCTTGATGTCCTCGCGCTTGGGCATTTACGCCACCTCCCCTTCCGTGTCAGCTCCGAACTTCCAACCGGACAGGCGGTCGGTCGCGATGTCGATATCCAGGTAGTCCTCGCGGCCTTCCATAAGGCGCGCGAAGGCGGTGAACAGGTAGTGGGCGTCGGTGGGTCCGGGGGCCGCCTCCGGGTGGTACTGCACGCTGAAGGCCGGCACGTCGAGGAAGGCGAAGCCCTCGGCGGTGCCGTCGTCGAGGTTCACGTGCGTCAGCCGGATGCGCCCGAAGCGCTCGTTGGCCACAACGGGGGCAATGCCGCGCCGGCCCCACTCGCGCAAGTCTTCAACGTGCTCGGTCGCGCCGCCGGAAAGCTCTGGCACGAGCGCGCCGAGGCTCTGGAAGCGGGGGCAGAAGCCGTGGTTCTGGGCCGTCACTTCCACGCGGCCGGTCAGCAGGTTCTGCACCGGGTGGTTACCGCCGTGGTGCCCGAACTTCAGCTTGTCGATTTCCGCGCCGGCGGCCTTGGCCATCATCTGGTGCCCCAGGCAGATGCCGAACAGCGGCACGCGACCCAGCAGCTTCTCGGCCTGGCGGTAGGTCTCCGTGACTGCCTCCGGGTCGCCCGGGCCGTTGGAGAGGAAGACGCCGTCGGGGCTCATCGCCAGCACCTCTTCGGCCGGAGTGTCCCAGGGCACGACGGTGAGCTCGCAGCCCGAGGCCACCAGCCCGTCCAAGATGGAGCGCTTCACGCCGCAGTGGTAGACGACCACCTTGAAGCGGGGCTCGGCCGGGGCGGCCAGGGCGAAGCCATGGGAAGCGGGCAGGTTCGCGGCGGTGTAGGAGTAGGCGCCGTCGCAGGACACGTCGGCGGCCAGGTTCACGCCTACTAGTGACGGGCTTCGGCGCACCTTCTCGAGCAGCGAGGCGACGCTCGCGTCCTCTGTGGAGACAACAGCTCGCTGGGCGCCGTGGTCGCGAATGTGGCGCACGAGCGCGCGGGTGTCGACGCCCTCGATGGCCACGACGCCCTCGCGCGCCAGATAATCGCCGAGGCTCTCCTGACTGCGCCAGCTGGAGGGCGTGGGGCACAGGTCGCGCACCACGAGCGCCCGCAGGGCCGGCCTCTCCGCCTGGGCGTCGTCCGCATTCACGCCGTAGTTGCCCACCTGCGGGTAGGTCAGCACCACGATCTGCCCCGCGTAGGAGGGGTCGGTGACGATTTCCAGATAACCCTCCATCGAGGTGTTGAAGCAGATCTCGCCTGCGGCCTCGCCGGGCGCGCCGCAGGAGGTGCCGGCGAACACCGCGCCGTCCTCCAGCACGAGCAGCGCCGGCACGGCCGTCGGTTTCGACGTGGCCGCCCGCATCTTCTCCGCAATTTTGCTCAAAGCATCCGTCCTTTCCGCGACTCGCTCATTTTCGTCTCACGTGCTCCCGGCTCCTTGCCGTCCCTGCGTCTCCGCACTCTCGCGAAAGCACGGTCCGCCCCTCGGCAGCGTCCGCAAAAAAAGCGCTCCCGCCTTGGACGGGAGCGCTTACAAGCACACAAGATGAAGTTCGCTCATCGCACCTTGCCGGTCTCTCGGTACCGTCCGTTAAAGGTCGAAATTGAGCATAAGGCACCTTGCTAGGTATGCATCTGCACAAAAATAAGCGGCCGAAGACGACAGCCGAATGGCACCGCGAGGACTCCGAAACGTCGTGGCCTATGAAGGCCTGCGCTCCGCGGCCACAGCCAGAGATTTTCCGGAGAAGGCGATGCCGTAGCGCAGGCTGCCCGCCGTAGACGGAGCGCCCGCGCCGCCCCTGGCCGTGTCCGCGTCGTAGGCCCGCGCCTCTATCTGGGCCAGGGCCTCGGTGGCCAGCACCTGAAGGCGGGACGCGTCGGCCCCGTGCTCGAACTTCAGCTCCAGGGTGACCGCCGGTAGCCCCGCCCGCTCGGGAGCCAGCCGGATGTCGAAGCGCCCGCGCCCCGCCTCGCGATTCGAGGCCGGGTTCCCGTAACCGGGTACCCCGAACAGAAGGCCCACCAAAAGCATGTGGTAGCTGTTCTCGCTCGTAAGGTCATAGAAGCTCGCCGAGTTCAGCAGCACGTCCTCCAGTTCCTCGGCGAGCAGGCCGGCGTCCCCGTCGACAAGCGCGCGGTGAAGGTCGATGAGGCAGTCGCGACCGCCGGCGATCTGCGCGAAACGGTCGATAATCTCGCTACGGTACAGCGACGCGATCTCCAAATTGGGAATGCGCAGCCGCCGCACGACGTCCTTCGAATTGGGCTGCTCCGTATCGTCGGTGGTCAGATAGCCGGCAAGGTACAAAAGCGACCAAAGGGCCTCGGGGCGGGCATCCAAATCGCCGAACACCACCGACAAATCGAGGGCGGCCTCCACCGACCCGCCCGCCTTAAGCAGCTCGTACACCTTCCGCATCAGACGCGCGTCTCCCCCGCGCACCATAGCGGCGATGGGCGCGTTCGAAGACGTGTTGCCCCAATAGGGCGCGCACTCGCAATCGTTGTCGAAGTAGTTGAGCACGCTCCAAGGGTTGTACACATCCACCGAGCCGAAGCGGTAGCCGTCGTACCATTGGCGCATCTCGGGGAAGTGAGCGGACTGGCCCAGGTAGTTAGCGAGCGCGCGCACCTCGTCTTCCGTGAAGCCGTAGCGCTCGTCGTACTTGGCGTTGAGGGAGGTGTTCACCACCAAGTTGTTCAAATCAGAGAAAATGGACTCTTTCGAGATGCGCTGCACGCCCGTGAGGCACGCGAAGGCCAGGGCCTGCCCTCCGTCCTTCAAGGCCGCCGTAAGCCATCCTTTGAGAAACGAGACCATCTCGTCGTAGTACCCGTTGTCCCGAGCCGCCATGACCGGCGCGTCGTACTCGTCAATGAGGACGACGGGGCGACGCCCATGATGCTTGAAAAGCAGACGAGTGAGGTTGATGAGGGACGACTCGATGTCTCCGTCCGCCGCCTCCCATCCCGCAACACGATCGAAGTAGGCGCGCTCTTGTTCGTTCAGCTCGGCGCTGTCGGACAAGTATCCGTGACGGATGTATTCCCATACGATCAGCTGGTTCAGGGCGCCCCAAGCATCTTCCCAGCACTGTTTCTTCACCGGATTGAAGCTGATGTAGATAACGGGATAAGCGCCCTGATGCTCGCGATAGCGACCGTCGTCGGCGTCCCAAATGGAAAGGCCCTCGAAGAGATAGGCGGCGTCCTCGGCGTTCGGGTCGCTCGCCGGGGGAATCTCGAAGAACGACTTGAGCATGGTCATGTTCAGCGACTTGCCGAAACGGCGCGGGCGGCAGAACAGCGTGACGGCGGCAGAACTGTTGAGAACGTCGGCGATGAGCAGAGACTTGTCGATGACCACCGACTCCTGCACTGCTGTGGCGAACCCGTCGCGCCCGATGGGCAGACGCCGACGGCCGGACAGGTCGGACAGGCGCACGTCGCCCTCGCGATAGATGCCGTTCTCGTAGGTGCCCGTCATGGTGCGGCCTTTCTCCTTCGTAGCGTTTCCCCGATTATAAACGAAGGGCCGCTGCATGCGGCCCTTCGCGGGGAATTGTGCGTCGATGCCGCAGAACCATCAAGTGTAGCAAGGCTCGGTATCCGGATAGAGCGTTACATCGACGCCGTGCTCCGTAGCCGGCGCGATGCCCGCGACCTTACCATTCTCGGCGTAGGCCACAAGGCCCCCTTCCCTTTCCCCGAGAAGCCAGTACCCATCCTGCAGGTAACGCCCGTCGAAATCTGCGGAAAGGTCAGCCCCCGAGGCGGCCAGCGTAGCGGCGTCAGCGACGATGGCGCCTTGCAAGTCCATCAGACAGCTGTACGCATCGGACGATCCGTCACCCTCGGCGCCGTAGCCCTCGATCAGACGCTCCTTCGAGTCCGCGGTGACGTAGACAAGGCCGTCGGCGGCAGTGAAGCTCAGCGAACCCTCGGCCAAAGGAACGATCCACTTCTTGGCGGAAACGCTGTACAGCCCCACGAGATTCTTGTTGGCGCCCCCGTGGGGGTTCACCTTCTCGGCGCGCACGCACACCACGCCGCCCGACGAAACCTGGTCGCCCGTGAAAGCCGCGCCGTCGATGTCGCCCTCCACATTGAACGAGGCGATGTCCAACAGCACGTTGCTCGCGTAGTCCGTCACCACGGTACCAGAATCGTCGGGAATGACGCAGCCGCCGCCGATCGAAGTCGGGTAGCCCTCGGCCTGGTAGAGGACGTTGCCGTCAACATCGAGGAACATGGCTCCGTCGATGCCCTGCAATGCAAGGACGCCGTCGCGATAGCAGTCGGGGGCATTCATCATGGTAAGGTTGCAGGTGAACTCCCGGCCGGCCGCGCCCTCGTCGGCGAACCGGAAGGCCTCTGCGTCGCCGACGGTGAACACGACCTTCCCCTACTCGTCCAGGACGATGACGGCTCCGTAGCTGCCGCCGCTCCACTCGATGAAGAGAACGAGTCGTCCGTCGGCGTAAGTGGGCGAGTTGGTTACCGATGCATCCTGCAGATTGCCCTGGAAAGTGTATCCGTAGCCGTGGACGAGATCGGTAAGGTCGACGACCAGGGCGCCCGTATCGTCCACCAGGCCATAGTGGATCATTTCGTCGAACTCGGTGTCCCATTCCTCGTCGTACTCGCTCGTCTCCCACGTGACGAGCACCTTGCCCTCCGAAAAGCCGCCCATGGGCCTCATGTCGGGGTTCTCGAAGACGACCTCGTTGCCCTCGAGATCGGTGAGGCACACGTCGTAAGCTCCGCTTGGGTGGAAGTTGGTGCTCGAGATGAAGTAGCGGTTCGGAATAGCGAGCGCCGGCTCGGCCGTGGGATCCGACTCGGGCTCGGGCGCGGGTTCAGGCGCAGGCTGCGGGTCTGACGCCTGCACGGACCCGAGCTCCGGCTCCGGGGCGGGCGCGGCGAACGGGTTCGCCACCGCGATGCCCACCGCCGCCAACGCCACCACGACCGCCGCAGCTATGCCGACGACAAGACCAGTGCGCTTCTTCTTGGAAGGGGCCGGCGAAGGGCCGGCAGCAGCAGCCGCTCCCTGGGTCGCGCCGCCATGGGCGGGAGCGTCCCCGGCGTCCGCGCCGCCCGCGGACGCACCCTCTGCCGGAACCTCCGGCGCCAGGGCGCCCATCGGAGCGCCGCACTTTGTGCAGAACTTGGAACTGTCCGGCATCTGGTTGCCGCAATTGGTGCAGAACATGGCTACTCCCCGTCCTTCTCGTTCGCCGCGGCCTCGTACAGGCTCGTCCCCAGCTGGGCGGCCAGCCCCTGGCGCTGCTTGTTTAGCTCGCCGATGCGGGCGTTCAGCTTGATCTTGTCGGCGCCGCGCCCCGCGGCCGCCGTCCTCCGGTTCACCGCCGAGGTCACATTGTCCAGAAATCCCATGCGAATCCTTTCCTTTCCCACCGGCCCACCGATGATTCCAGCTTCGATAAGAAACGCGCTGCTCATTGGAAGCCCTTTCCGCCTGTTCGCGTCACGTGCGTGCAGGTTCTTGGATACTTGGATGGGCTTAAATGCAAAAGCCAGGAACCATGTAATTTGCGCAGCTAGCACCGTCGGATCCCGAAGGTGTATATCCGTGTTGGTCGACACGCAGAAAGCAGTACCCGTCGCGTGGCTCCGAGGTACGTAGCCACCAGAAAGCGTACGTGTCTGTGCGCGTCTTAACGAGGCAGGCATTTTCGCTGTTTCCCATGCCCACGCCCATGTCGCAGAAAAGCCCGTATTGCGATCCCGCTGCATCCAGAACGTCCACATAGCCCTCCTCAAAAAGGCCATAGCCCTCCCCTGTACGACCTGCGGGGACGGCACCTGCAAGCTCTGATAGCGAAAATAACCAAAGGGCATCGGATGTTGTCGTTACCGCAGATACTGCATCCGTCTCGCCCACGTTGTTGGAGAGCTTATCGACTGGCACGATAACAGCGTCCAGATCCTGGGGCAGCTGGGTTCGCCAGTCGCCGTTGAGATAGGCGCGCATCTGGGAGGCCTCCCAACCGCCGGCATTGGTGTCGGTCGAGTTCATGGGCGCCTCGCCTACACAATCCCCGAAGATGAACGTGATGCCGGCCTTGCCGCCCGCGGTCTTGTCGTCGTGGGCGAACCCGACGATCTGCACGGTGGTCTGGGTGCCGTCGGCCAGCGCCACCGACTTCACCTGGGTGCCGTCCAGCTTGCCCTCGGGCGTGCACAGGTTGTATTTCTTCGCCACCTCGATGGCCGCCGCCTCGTCGCCGGCCGCGCCGATCTCGGCCGAGATCCGGGAAAGCTCGTCCCACGTGTAGGCCTCCACCGCCGACTTCACCGCCGCGCCGGTCGCATCCTGGGAGCCGCCCTGGGCGTCGCCCGCGCTCTCGTTAGCATCGGCGCTCTGGCCGTCGGCCGCGTTCGCGCCCTGCGCCTCGTCCGCGCCCTGGCTCGCGGCGGGAACCTCCACCGCCTCCTTGGGCTGCACGCCTGCGAGCCCGAACCAGTTCGTCGCGAACCCGGCGACGAGCACCAACGCAACCACGACAACGGCCGCGATGGCGCCGATCTTGGCGCCGTTCCTCTTGGGCGTCGGCGCCCCGGCCCCCGCGCTGCCTGAAGCCGCGCCCTGCGCGCCCCCGACCGGGGCCGAACCGCCCGCCTGAGCGCCCACCGGCGCCCCGCACTTCCCGCAGAAGGCCGACCCCTCCGCGATCTCATTCCCGCACTTAGGACAGAACATGACTACCTACCTTCCTATCGATGCTTCCACAATCTCCTTGACCTGAACGTTCACTTCCTGTTCATTGCCGTTATTAGTGCTGACGCAAATAGTCTCTTCGATCCGAGCCTCAGGAACTCCTGGATCGTCCGATTCGACGATCTTGATCGAAGTTTCAATTTGAACTTCAGACTTCATTGTTGGCACCTCCCTCCCTCCTTCTCTTTCTTCTTCCGCCTTGGAAAGGGACGCGTCCGCAAAGGCCTGGGCAAGCCCCAACGAGACACTGGAGAATGCAGCGATTTCGCAAATCTGCAGCAAGTGATCAGCGGGCTGTGTCACCACCGACAATGCAGGGAGAAAAAAGTCGATGAAGTACGTGATCGCGAACACAAGCGCGAGGATGACGCTCGAAAAGAGACGCCCTCGCCGCAGCGCCGGGCAGCGCTTTTCCCTCGACAGCGTAGCGACGACGGAAACGAACGCAAATGTGCACGCGTACGAGTACGCACAGGATAGAAAATAGGAGGCCAAATCGCCCGCTATCAACTGAGAGCCGAACCGATCGCCAACATACACCGAGCAAAATGGAGCTGCGCTGTTGAAAACGCATCCGAATGTTATCCAGAGAGACAACCAGCGCGATCTGCTTTTGGCAAAACGGTAAATAAGCGCAATCTCAGGCACCAAGAGCGCACAAACCGTGATGCTCCAGAAGAGGCAACCAAGAGCAGGGAATTCTTTCTCGAAGGCGCCAGCGGCAAAAAAGAAAGACACCGCTGCGGCAGCAATGGCGATAGCGCATGCCAGCTTAGACGAAGGGTCACGCCGACTTAGCGGTGAGACCCCCCAGGCATGTATATGTGCGCTTCATTAACAGCATGTCGGCAAGTTTAGCGCAGGTTGGCAACACCACCAGGATTTTTTCGCGGGCGGGATATGTGGCGAGCCAATGCTGACAGTAAAGCATCGCCCACTGCCGCTGTTTCAGATGAATACCCTTTTGTGGTAACATTAGGGCCACAACAAGGAGGTGCACCATGCCAACTGCAACGAAGGATGCCGAGATCAAGTTTCGCACGAGCGACGAGCTGAAGCGACAGACCCGGCGCGTCTACGACCGATGGGGCCTCTCCCTGAGCGAGGCCTTCAACCTCTTCATGCGCAAGTCCGTCGAGGTGGGCGGCCTCCCCTTCGACCTGCGCCCCGAGCCTTCCCCCGTCCTGACGGGCCGGGAGACGCTGCGCCCGGATCCCGCCACGGGCGTCACCGTCCTTCCGGCCTGGATGGACGCCCCAGAGGACGAGGGGCTCTACGATGACCTCGTGTGATCCCGCACCGCGCGACATCTGGCTCGCCTACGTTGAGTTCGCCGACCACGAGGGCGTGGGCAAGGTGCGGCCCGTTGTCATCTTGGACGCCTCTGGGAAGGCGAGCGTCATTACCGCGAAGATAACAGCGTCAGCAAACTATGAGCCGTCCTCTTTCGTCGAGATCTCCGACTGGGAATCCTGCGGACTTCGTCGGCCCTCCTGGGTGCAAATCGAGCCCCTTGTGGAGGTACGACGCGACAAGCTTTTGAGGGACGAGCCGCTCGGACAGCTGTCTCCCTCGACTTATGACCTCGTATGCGCCGCGTTGAATTCAAGCGAACAGAACGAAGACGGGCGGTAAGCTGCAAAAAGGAACGAGCTTACTGGAGGTATTGCCATGAGAGCTGAGTACGATTTCACCAATTCTAAGCCCAACCCCTACGCGAAGAGGCTGTGCCGTCCCGTCACCATGCGCATCGACGTGGAAGCCATCGACTACTTCAAGGAAGAGGCCGCCCGCACGGGCATCCCCTACCAGAACCTGATAAACCTCTACCTGATGCAGTGCGCCGAAGAGAAGAAGGTCCTCGCGTTCGCCTAAAGGTCACCCATGAAAAGTTAGCCAGAGAGTTCGTCCAAAAGCTTCAGAGCGTCCAGCAGTTTATTCCTCCCCCGCAAGGCGGTAGCTCACGAGGCTGGGGCGGCCGGTCCAGGGGTCAGGGGCTATGAGGGCGTCCAGGCCGAAGACCTCGCGCAGGAGGGCCGGGGTCATCACCTCGGCCGGCGTGCCCGCGCCGCGGATGGCGCCGGATTTCAGGGCGATCATCCAGTCGGAGAAGCGGGCGGCCAGGTTCAGCTCGTGGATGACGAGCGCGATGGTCTTGCCCTGGTCGCGGTTGAGCGTCTGCAGAAGCTCCAGCACCTCCAGCTGATGGGCCATGTCCAGGTAGGTGGTGGGCTCGTCCAGAAGGATGAGGCCCGTGTCCTGGGCGAGCGCCATGGCGATCCAGGCACGCTGGCGCTGGCCGCCGGAAAGCGCGTCGATGGGGCGCGCGGCGAAGTCGCCCAGATGCGTGATGGAAAGGGCCCAGTCGATGATGCGCTTATCGTCGTCGGTCAGGCGCCCGAAGCCCTTCTGGTGCGGGTAGCGGCCCAGCGCCACCAGCTCGCCCACGGTAAGGCCCGCCGGGGCCTGGGGCGATTGGGGCAGCAGCGCCATCTTGCGGGCCACCTCGGCCGTGGGCATCTCGGCGATGGCGCGTCCTTCCAGGTACACCGCGCCGCCGCGCAGGGGCATGGTGCGCGAGAGCGCCTTCAAAAGCGTGGACTTCCCGCAGCCGTTCGGCCCGATGATGGAGGTGATCTCGCCGGCGGGCACGGCCACGTCCATGGGCTCTATGATGACGCGGTCGCCGTAGCCCACCGACACGGCCTCGCCGCGCAGGGCCGCGTCGGCGAATTTCTCGCAGGTGCGGTCGCAGGTCTCGCAGAACAGAGGCTCATCGACGACTTCGGGCGCTTCAGGAGCGCCTTCGCGGAAGGAATCGAGGAAATCCGCTGCGTTCGGCTTCTTCACAAGCGTCACCTTCTCCTAGGATCTCGCCAACAGGTACAGGAAATAGGGCGCGCCGATGACGGCCGCCACGATGCCGACGGGAATCTCGTTGGGGGCGAGCAGCGTGCGCGAGATGATGTCGGCCAGGAGCATGAGCACCGCGCCCACGAGCACGCATGCCGGCACGAGCGTCCGGAAGTTCGGCCCCACGAGGCGCCGCGCCATATGCGGGCACACGAGCCCCACGAAGGTGAGGCCGCCGCCCACGGCGCAGGCGAGCCCCGATGCCCCCACGGCAACGGCGGTGAGGGCAGCGCGGGCCCGGGGCACGTTCACGCCGAGTCCCGTGGCCGCTGCCTCGCCGAGTCCCAGCACGTTCAGTGTGCGCGAGGCGTAGAGGGCGCCGGCCGTGAGCAGTGCCAGCCCCACGGCGAGGATGGCCACATTCTCCCAACTGGCACCCCAGATGCTGCCGGCGATCCAGTTCTGCACGAAGGCGTAGTCGCCGTCGGACATGCGTAGCATGAGCAGCGACGTCGCGCTGGAGAGCCCCGTGGCCAAAGCGACGCCGATGAGCAGCAGCCGGCGCGGGCTGGAGGCGCCGCGCACCACCGACAGCCTCCAGCCGAGGAAGGCCACCGCCGCCGAGCCCGCGAAGGCGAGAACCGGGAGGGCCACCGCGGAGGGGAAGAGCCCCGCAGGCACGAAGACGATGAAGGCGGCTACGAGCAGCCCCGCGCCGGCATTGATGCCGAGCACGCCCGGGTCGGCCATGTCGTTGCGGGAGACGCCCTGCAGAAGGCACCCGGAAAGCGACAGCCCCACGCCCACCAGAAGAGAGGTGAGCACCCGGGGCAGCCGCAAGTCCTCCAGCGTGTAGGTGAGGCTCCGGCTCGCCGTGCCGGAAAGGATCTGTCCCAGCTCTTCCAAGGAAATACTGCGGTAGCCGGCGTTGATGTCGCACCACAGGGCCAAAAGCGCCAACACGGCGAGGATCGCCAGCACCGCGCCCGTGCGCAGCCGTTTCTTTCGCTCAGTCAAGGCCGGTCGCCTCCCTCCGCGCGCACCAGATGAAGAACGGCACGCCGACGATGGCGAAGATGACGCCGATGGGAATTTCGCTCGGCGCCATGAGCGTGCGGGCGAGCACGTCGGCCAGAAGCATGAACAGCGCCCCGCCCACCATTGAGGCGGGGATGACGGCCCGGTAGTCCGATCCCACGAAGCGGCGCACCATGTGCGGCACCATGAGGCCCACGAAGGCCACCGGCCCGGCCAGGGCCACGGCCGCTCCTGCCAGGACGAGCACCACGAGCAAGCACAGCGTGCGGGATTTCCCCACGTTCACGCCGAGCCCCGAGGCGGCCTCCTCGCCCAGCGAGAGTACCGTCACCCGCCGCGCCAGCGCCCAGGAGGCCGCCAGCGCCGCCACGATGAACGGAGCGGTCATGGCCAGTGTGTCGACGCGGATGCCGGCCACGCCGCCGGCGGTCCAGAAGGTGAGCGAGTAGCCGATATTGAAGAAGATGGCCACGCCCTGGGCGAGCGCCGTGAGGAAGAGCCCCACGGCGCAGCCGGCCAGCACCAGCAGGACGGGATCCACGTTGCGCCGGCGGAAGCTCACGGCCCCGAAGACCACGGCCAGGGCGAAGGCGGCGCCTACAAACGAGCACCCCACCACCCCAGCGAAGCTCATACCCGGCAGTAGCGCCAGGCACAGCGCCAGCGCGAAGGCGGCCCCGGCGTTGATGCCGAGAAGCCCCGAGTCGGCCAAGGGGTTGCGGGTCACGCCCTGCATGATGGCGCCGGCCACGGCGAAGGCCGCCCCCACGAGGATGCAGCCCACCGTACGGGGCCCGCGCAGCTCAAGGATGGCCACGTGCTCCTGATTCGCCATATCCGGCGAGAAGAGCG
>OLWX01001104.1_pt1 | contig 13741 bp, 11 predicted proteins | sample 1673541 | NCBI WGS metagenome assembly OLWX01 (sample SAMEA103958114, study PRJEB25191) | human gut metagenome | reverse complement strand
GTGGTCGAGGCGTCGGGCGAACCGGCCTCCACCAATGAGGGCCCGGCTTCTGGCGAGCAGCAGGAAAAGAGCGGCGCCGAAGGCGGGCAGAATGCAGGCGGTGCGGCTGCGTAAAGGTTTTGCAGGAAGGTCGCCGTTGTGGTTGACATGCGGCGGCAATCCGCTAAACTACAGAGGTTGTCTCTCTGAGACGGCCGTTACAACGAAATAGTTCCGCTGCCCAAGACAGCTGGTACCGATGAGGTTTAATCGCAGGAATGCGGCCCGCCGAGGTGGTTGTATAAGTTTCGCGCTTAGACGACCCCTGCTGTCATGAGACGGCGGGGGTCGTTCCTTTTTCTTAGGCGACGATCCCAGACGAGGGAGCGGAACCCGAGTTCGAGGAAAAGGAGGTGTACTACATGCCCAACGTGAAGAACCAAGAGACGCTTTCCAAGATCAAGGAGGATCTCGACGGCGTTTCCGCTGTGTGGGTCGTGGACTACTGCGGCCTGACGGTGAAGGACATCCAGGCGTTGCGCGTGGCCATCCGCGAATCCGGTGCCAGCATGAAGGTGTACAAGAACACCCTGATGCACATTGCCCTGGACGAGGCCGGCCTGCCCACGCTCGACGATATCCTGGAGGGTCCGAGCGCGTTCGTGTTCGCCGGTGCCGATGTGGCTGCTGCCGCCAAGGCCGTGAAGACGTTCGCGAAGACGAACCAGAACCTGGAGATCAAGGGTGGCTTGATGGAAGGCGAGCAGGTTTCCGCCGCACAGGTGGAGGCTATCGCTTCTCTCCCGTCCCGCGAAGAGCTCCTGGCTCAGATCGCCGGCGCTATCTCCGGTGTTGCCCGCGGCCTTGCCGTGGCGCTCAACGGCGTGCCGAGTGGTCTGGCGCAGGTCACGAAGGCCGTGGCCGACCAGAAGGAAGCTGCTTAACCGCAGCATAGGCGGCGCAGCGAGCGCTGCCTGACGATAGGCAAAACACACCGGTCGGGAAGGACCCGGCCGCTTTGAAAGGAAACGAACATGGCTGTTACGCGTGAAGAGATCATCGAGGCTCTCAAGGAGATGTCCCTGCTCGAGGCTTCTGAACTGGTGAAGGACATCGAGGAGACGTTTGGCGTTTCCGCCGCCGCCCCCGTGGCCGTGGCTGCTGCCGCTCCTGCCGAGGGTGGCGCTGCTGCCGAGGAGAAGACCGACTTCGACGTAGTGCTCGAGGGCTTCGGCGACAACAAGATCGCCGTCATCAAGGTTGTCCGCGAGATCACCGGCCTGGGCCTGAAGGAGGCCAAGGAGGTCGTCGAGGGCGCTCCGAAGGCTGTCGCCGAGGGCGTGAACAAGGAGAAGGCCGAGGAGATCAAGGCGAAGCTGGAAGAGGCCGGCGCCGCTGTGACCCTGAAGTAAATTCGCTTTCGCGAAGACTTCTCCCAACCATCACGGTTGAACACAAGGACCCCGCTTACGAGAGGGGTCCTTTTTTGTCTTCGGAGGATTGCCGGCTCTCGGTCGGCTTAGCCCAGCCACTCTACGAGGGATGTGATGTCGCGCTGGGTTTGGGCGAGGCCGTCCTTGTAGGATTTTCACGAGGGCATCGTAGTCGGTGGTCTTGTTGGTGACTTCCATCTTGTCGGGATAGAAGATCCAGGCGGCGCCCGTCTTCTCCGGGCCTTCGTACTGTGGGGTGAAACCGTGACTGGTGGCGGTGTTAACGATAAGAAGCACCTTATCCTTGTATTTGGACAGCGGCACGTCGGTGTCGCCTTAGACTCTAACGCTGAAATCATAGATGCTCATGAGGGTTCCGAGTCTTTCATTTGCTGGCGTTCGCGTACGGGTGGTCCGTGAACGCAATGGATGGACATTGCGAACAATAGCGAATGACCGAGCCTTGATATTTGGAAATGGTTAGTCGTGCTTATTTGTTGGCATTAGAAGCGAGCGAGGGCATTTGGGAGATAGTAGTACGGTGCTCTAAATATTGCGTTCGCCTCGTCGCTGCCTTCGCTCGCGCCATCAGATGGTCGCATTGACGGCAACTTCACTATAGCTAAATAACAAAAAACCCAGGTCAAAACTGGACTCATCCAAAAGAACTAGTCCCCAAACCCGCAAACGTCTGAATAGATGAGGACAAGTATAGCCCCGCGTTCTATCTTGCGGATTGTCGGCGCTTGCAAACCGGGATGTTTGCAAGAACGCTTTATCCCGTGGAGAGAAAAGGGGAACTATGTCTAATACGGAGAAGAGATTGTCAGATTTGTCTCGAAGGGGCTTCATTGGCGCGTGTGCCGCCACGGTTGCTGCCTTGGGCGCTACAAGCCTAGGGTGCTCCGAAAACAACGTCCGAATGGCAGAGACAGGAGAGTTGGAAGAAGTTGAACCGGAGTGGAAGCCAGTAGTGTGCTGGGCGCATTGCGGCGGCAAATGTGGACTCAAAGCCTATGTGAAAGACGGCACCGTCCTCAGGCTTAAAACTGACGACACCCACGACGATTCTTTCAATCATCCTCAGCACCGCGCCTGCTTGCGTGGCCGCTCGAGAAAGTTTGACGTGTTCTCGAAGGACCGCGTTCGCTTCCCTATGAAGCGGAAGCACTGGCAGCCGGGTGGCGGCGATAACGTCAACGGTGACCTACGTGGCATTGACGAGTGGGAGCGCATCTCGTGGGACGAAGCTCTCGATATGGTGGCAGACGAAATAACGCGCATCAAGGAAACCTATGGAAACCGTGCCATTCTCGGAAGTGGTCAACAGCCCACGAACCGTACTTATGTTGATTATGAAATGTACATCGATTTTCCTGACTTCTTCATCAAGGGGCTGGAATTCTTCAATGTGCTGAATCTTTACGGCGGTCAAGTGTCCCATTACGGCACGGGCTCGGCGGGCTCTTTCCAGAACGTTCCCGAACTGGTGGGTTTTGGAACAGCTAATGCTGGTGGCGGCATCGACATGCTTAATGATCGACTTGACGCACGCAACTGCGAATACGCGGTCATGGTTGGCGTGAACCCTGCTTGGAGCTCTGACGGCACAACCTTGTGGGCGAATTTCGTGCCCATGAGAGACGCCGGATGCAAGTTTTACTGCATCGACCCCATGCATACGGACACGGCAGAGGTCTTGGGTGCGGAATGGGTGCCCATTCGCCCTGGCACTGATATCGCGTTTCTCATGGCGTGCGCCTACGTGATGATCACCGAGGATGATCCCAAGAGTAATCCGCTTATTGATTGGGACGTGGTCAATCGCTGCTCCATCGGCTTCGATGCCGAATCCATGCCGGAGGGCGCCGACACCGAGAGGAACTTCAAAGACCATATTCTGGGAATTTATGACGGTTGTGCCAAAAATCCCGAGTGGGCAGAGGAGATTTGCGGCGTTCCTGCAGGCAAGATTCGAGAGATTGCCTATGTGCTGGGTATGGAAAACAAGACGGCCCTGCTTTGTGGATGGGGTCCGGGGCGCTGCAACGACGTAGATAACCTTCCTCAGATTCTTATGGCAGTGGGGTGCGTGCTCGGTGGACATTTCGGCAAGTCGGGCCATATGACCGGCAGCAGCTTGCGCGACACCTCGGCAAGTGGCGGCAATGCGCTCATCAACCCGGGCTGGAGAAAGTTGCCATGCGTGCCCGACCCCGTTGATGATTGCATTCAGGATCCGCTGCTGTGGCCCGCGATTCTGGAGGGTCGCTACGTGTACAACGGCCTTGGCCAATTTCTCGAAGGCGAAGAGCGCGAGATTGATGTTCGCTGTATCTACAACTATTCGCTCAATATGCTCAGCCGTACGGAAGACCAGATAAAGGGTATCGAGGTCTACCGAAAGATGGATTTTGTGGTGACCCATGCGCTTACGTTCAATCCGAACGCCCAGTACTCCGATATCGTACTTCCCGTGTGCTCGCCCTGGGAGCTGCCGCCCCAGTTGGGTATGTTCACGGGGCGAGAGGCGGCTTTCTTGGGCGATAAGGTGTGTGATCCGCTCTGGGAGTCGAAGTCGGTCACGTGGATTGGACGCGAACTCCTCGCGCGCTGGGGCATCGACCCCGATTTGGCCTATCCGTACTCCGACGAGCAGCAATCGTTCTATCAGATTTCCGGGACGCAGATTATTGAGGACGACGGAAAGACCTTCTCGCCCCTTGTTACCTTTACCGCAGAGGACATCGCAGCCCTCGGCGTGGAAGGTGAGCCCCAAGAAGGTAAGATTTCCTACCGGGACGCGCTAAAGCAGGGCGTGATAACCGTACCCCGTTCTGAATCTGACAATCACGGGCACATCGCATACGAGGCGTTCCGAACTGCTCCCGAGGAAAATCCCCTCGCGAGCGAAAGCGGCAAGATGGAACTGTACTGTCGTCGCCTGGAAGAGCAAACCTCTCGCGCAGGATGGGGCGTCGTGTCCCCCGTGCCCGAATACGTCGATGATCAGAAGTTCGGCTATAAGGCGACATTTGCGAACTATGAGGCACGCGAAAAAGGCCCGTATCCCTTCCAGCTCTTCAATCCTCACTACCCCCGTACAGCGCACGCTCACTTCGATAACATCTTGGAGCTTCGCGAGGCATTCAAACGCCCGCTGTTCATAAGTCTGGAAGATGCCGAGTCGTTAGGCATTGAGACCGGCGACACGGTTCTCGTTGAGAACGATTACGGTCGGGTGGTGCGTCAGGCTTGTGTGACCAACCGCATCATGCCTGGCGTGGTTGGGCTACCCCATGGAGGATGGTTTGAGATGGACGAGCAAGGAAACGATCTAGGCGGATCCGGCGCCACGCTGTGCGGCTCGGTGACGGGCGGCACGGGCGTCTCGGGATACAACACCCAGATTTGCTCGGTGACCAAGGTGGATGGCAGCCCTGAAGATTGGGAGCGTCCTGTGGCGATGCCCGAATGCCAGAAAGACGAGGAGGAGTAACGATGGGACGTATGGGATTTTACTTCGACGCAGTCAATTGCATTGGTTGCCGAACCTGTCAGATTGCCTGCAAGGACAAGAATGCTCTTCCGGTGGGAATGTTGTTCCGCCGTGTGGTGACGGTAGAAGCGGGACGCTTCCCCGAGGGGTCATTCTTCCACATTTCCGAAGGCTGCAATCACTGCGAAGACCCTGCGTGTGTGAGCAACTGCCCTTCGGGAGCTTGCGCGAAGAACGAGCAGGGACTGGTAACTATCGATGAAGAGGTATGCATTGGTTGTCGGTCTTGCGTAATGTCGTGCCCCTATGGCCAACCCCAGTATGACGCGGAGGCAAGTGTGAGCCGTAAGTGCGACGGTTGTTCGGATTTAACTGCCGCTGGAGGGAACCCCGTCTGTGTCGATTCTTGCCTGATGCGCTGCTTGGAGTTCGGCGATTTGGACGATCTGCGCGCTCTTCATGGCGAAGGCTTGGTGTCGGAGATTCCGGTGCTGCCCTCCGCTAGCGAGACGAACCCTTCGCTGCTTATAAACCCGCGTGCCTGTGCTCTTGAAGAAGAATTCACTGTTCAGAGCGTCTATTAAGAGAATCGCCAGCGTTCGTCTATAGGGATGCTTGCTGGAAAGATGCGATTTGAAAAGCCGCGAAGGCGAGTGTTCGCGAAATGAGCGTGCGAGATGGAAGGCGATTGCAATTGTGCGCGGTCGCCTTCCATATGCTGAAGTTTTCAAATCTGAAAATGTTCGGAGAACTGTCTACCGAGCCGAAGGAAAGGAAAGGCCAATGAGCACAGACGTAAGCGTATTTGATCGGCAAAAGGCGGCTGCCTTCGGTTTGGTGCTGAAGGTGTTACAGAGCGTATTCGGCGCAGAGCCCAGTGTTGGACAGGTCAATGCGTTGCGCGAAGATACCTTCCAGGAAGCTCTTGCCCTTCTTGGGTTGGGAGGCAACGAGGCTATTGCCTGCGCTATGGACCAGTTTTTGACAGATGAGAATGACTTCCAGCGCATCGGGGAGGGATACTATCGCTTATTCGTAAGCCCTTCGCTCGAGGTTTCTCCCTGGGAATCCACGTATGTTGGCAACCCTCAGCTCCTCTTTCAGGAAAGTACCCTCGATGTTCGCAATTTCTATAAGTCACTTGGCTATGTAGCCGATAAGTTTCAACAGGTGGCCGATGACCATATCGCCATCGAGCTTGGCTTTCTTTCCGCCCTCTGTCTAAGAGCCGCCTTAGCCGACGAAGAGGAGGAGGGCCGTGCTCTCGTTGCAGATGCGGCCCGTTTTGCCGATGAGCACCTTGCCCGCTGGACTCCCATTTTTTCTAAGTCGCTGCAGGAGCGGGACAAAACGGGGTATTATGCTAATTGGGCGAAGGGGCTGGAGGCATGTCTCCTCGTCCTGAAGGAGTGTGCGTAGCCGGCGATACTTTGGAGGTGCTGGTAACTTGGCGAGAGGCGCGGCATCTACAAAGAGCATGGGCGGTTTGTTTGCGGCTTTGTCGGACGAGGGGAAGAAGTGGCCCGGCATTCATTGCTTCGCCCTGGCGTTTTATATGGCTTGGTACCATATGACGTTTTTCGGGGAGTCGTGGATTCGCTTCAATGCGGCGGGTCCCGTAGAGCGCATCTTTCTCTTCGTGGCTCCCTCTCTGACTCTTGTGGCAGCTTTCGTAGCAGCGGCGTTCCTTCCTCGTCGAACGTTGAGGGTTCTTTCGCTTCCGCTGGCTATTTCCGGCTTCGCTCTTGTTGCGACTGCGGGATCGCTGCTCATGCTGTTCTCCGTAGGGTTTTTGACCCCCTTTTTCTTCGGCCTCGGCTCATGCGTTTCGGCTGCGGGAATGGCTCCACTTGCCGTGAGGATTGGTCTTGATCTTGCTGAAGAGGGGCCCAAGCGTGCGTTTCTCTTTATCTCGGCATCGTCGGTTCTCTCAATGCTTATTTGGTTTGTGGTTTCGTGCGTCACTCTGATATCAGCAGGGCTCGTGTTGGCTTTGCTCCCGATGACGACGACGGCGCTGGTGCTCACTGGCCCTTATAGAAAGGGAGGGAAGCGAGCTGACGAGGCTGAGGAAGGCGAGAGGGGACTGCGCGTATCGCTTGTCGATTTCTGGCGGTTCTTCTCGGCGTTCTTCGTGTTTGCGGCTGTGGCTGGCATGGGGCGTGTGCTGTTCCTAGACGCCTCTCAGGAGGGTTATCTCCATTCGATGATGTTCCTCGCCCTGGTTTCCTGCTTGTCGCTTATGCTGCTGGCAGTTAAGGGTCTCTCGGTATCCATGCTACGTGGCGTTTACTATTTGGTTGTGGTCAGCTGCGTTTTTGCGTTACTTCTGGTGTTTGCGGTCGGGGTAGACGCTCATTGGATGTTCGAACTGACTAATGCGCTCTACCTGGTTCTCGATGTTTTGTCATGGTGCCTCATTGCCGCGGCTGCCTTCGTGGGTCGAAAGCGGGCACTTTGTATCGTTGCGTTTGGCCGCGCCGCATTTTTGGCGGGGTCGATAGCGGGGTATTTGCTCGGTGCAGGCTATCTAAAGTCGATTTACAGCTTCCAAGGGGGCGAATATCTTTGGGTTGCTCTTGTTCTAGTCGTGGTGTGTTGCGCGACGGTAGTTCTCTCGGGGGGAAACCTTGTGGAGCTGACCCAGGTATCGATTCAGGAAGCCCCTGAGGTAACTGATCGCTCTGCGTTTGATCTTCAGCAAGCCAGAGAAGAGTATCTCAACCACAAATGCGAGCGCATTGCGGCGCAGTATCACTTGCCTCCACGCACAGCTGAGGTATTGGGAATGCTGGCTGCGGGACGTGGGAACAAAGAAATCGCGGAAGAGCTTTGTATGGGGCTGAACACCGTGCGGACCCATGTACAGAACATCTACCAAAAACTTGATGTCCATAGCCGCAGTGACTTAGCTTCGTTCATTGAGCAATATTAAAAGGTCGTTCGTTCTACCCCTAGGATGGCGTCTTCGCGGCTTCCGAAAGAGCACCTGGCGATTTGCCTGTACTCTCCTTTGCGGGGTGCTCTTGCTTTATAGGCGGTTTAGCCCAGCCACTCCAGGAGGGAGGCGATGTCGCGCTGGGCTTGGGCGAGGCCGGTTTCGTAGGAGCGGACGAGGGCGTCGTAGTCGGTGGTCTTGTTGGTGACGTCCATGGTGTCGGGGTAGAAGACCCAAGCGGCGCCTGTCTTTTCCAATTGCTCTATCTCGTCGCAGAGCTCGTTGTAGGGCTGCCAGCGCGCGATGGTGCGCTCGGCCACGATGGGATGCTTGCGGAAGGCCGCGCGGAAGAGCGCCTGGGCGCCCCGGCTCATGGCGTGCTTACGGTAGCCGCGCGGCTGGGTGCGGATGATGCAGAAACGCTCGTAGCCGTCGGCGCGGGCGGCATTCAGCAGGATGCCCCAGCTATCTCCCATGCCGCCGTCCATGTAGGTGTGCCCGTCGATGGTGGTGGGCGGCATGAAAAGGGGCATGGTGGACGATGCACGCACTTTCAGCCCCAGGTCGTGGGCGTCCTTCACATCGGTGCGGGTCCAGGCGACGGTCTCGCCGGTGTCCCAATCCATGGCCTCGATGTGCATCTCGGCCGGGTTGGCGGCGAAGGTGTCCCAGTCGAAGGCCATGGGGTCGCCGGCGGCCGCGTTCTCGATCAGCTCCTCGTAAAGGTAGGGGCTGTTGAAGTAGCCGGTGCCCCGCAAGAAGCTGCCCCAGCCGCCGAAGCGCGGATACTTCACCAGCTCGACGAATGAGGCGCGAGCGCGGGTAGCGTCGCGCACCAGGTAGTTCACCGTGTGACTGGAGCCGGCCGAGATGCCGTAGACGCACCCGAAGTTCAGGTTGCGCGCGAGCAGTTCCACCACCATGGGCGCCGTGTAGCTGTTGCGCATGCCGCCGCCCTCGAAGATGAGCGCCACATCGGGCTGGTTGATGGCGAGGTCGGCGAGTTGGGCGGGGTCGGTCATGGAAGCTCCTTTAAGGGCATGAGAAAAGGGAGCCCGTAAGAGCTCCCTTTCAGTATAGCTATTTGTCACGCCGCCGTGGGCGTTACTCCGCGTAGCGGAAGAGGGCGGCTACCGACTTGTCGGTGGGCATCTGGTTCTGCTCGACGATGTAGATGTGGGCGTCTTGGGCCAGTGCCGCCTGGGCGAAGGCGTCGGTGATGTCGGGCGCGGCCGGGTCGATGTAGCCGTCATCGACCGGGTTCGGATCGCCGTCGAAGGTGACGGTACCGGTGTTGATGTCGAAGCCGCCGGGGAGGATCTTGCCCTTCACGAGGAACAGCGCTCCCACGCGGCGCTCGGCCAGCGCCATGCCGATGGCGTCGAAGTCGTCCGAGGCCTTGCCATGGGCCGCGTCGGCGCCGAACTTCTCGGCGGTTTCCTTGATATTCGCATCGCGGATGCCGTCCATCACGGCCAGCGACTCTTCCAGAAGCGCCTTGCCGTCAAGACCGGCGGGATCCTTCTTGATGCCGACGGGCAAGAGATGACGCAGCGTGGAGAGCTTGCGGAAGGCGGTCTCGTACTCCTCGTCGCAGCACAGGATGATGGGGGTGGTGTCATCGTGCACGAGGTAGTCGTTCACGGCCTTGTTCACATAGCGGAACCAGGGCAGGGCGTCGTCCTTCTTCACCTCGTTGCGGGACTGATGGTCGTGGTACTGGCCCATGTGGCCCTCCAGCGAGATGTAGTCCAGCGCGCCCTTCTCGCCCTTGCGAGCGTCGGCGGCGATGTCGTCGCTGTTGGCGAACAGCTCGCTGAAGAAGTCGTGCACTTCCTGCGGCAGCTGCTGGCGCTCCACATGGGTGCGGTCGCCCTTCACCCAGCTGAAGCGGTCGTTGCCCAGTTCCAGCACATAGTACTCGGTGCCGTACTGGAAGTTGCGCAAAAGCGGCTTGACGAAGTAGGTGTCGCCGGCGGCCACCATGGGATCGGGGGCGAAGAACAGGTTGTACACGTAGATGTCGTCGTTGTTCATGAGGAAGCCCAGACCCTCGCCGGCATGCAGCCAAAGCGGCATGTCCGGATGCTCGAGCAGGTAGTCGGCCTTCTCGACGATGCCCTTATAGGCATCTTTGTCGTAGGTTTCGGCGAGCGTGCGCTCGGCATCCTTCATCAGATCCTTGAACATGTCGCGATCCCAGATATCGCGGCGCTCCTCGCGCTCGGTGTGGTGCACGGGAATATAGAGCGACACGACGGGCGCGGTCACATCAGCGAGGATGGCCGGATCGAACTTTTCCATCACGTGAATGCTATCGGCGGTCTTCCGCAAGGTCTCCTTCTCGTCTTTCATGACGAACCTCCAAAGTGGTCGGGAACACAAAGTGCGCGCAGCAGTGTCGCGGCGCCGTTGCGTCTGGAAAGGCGACGGCGCGTGGTGCAACTGATGTGCTGAAAAGAGCATAGCCCCCGACGAGGAAAATCGGGGGCTATGAGCCAGCCTGTGAACGGGCGGTTGCCGAAATGCAGTTTAAAGTTGATTTGACCGCTCGCCTTTAGTCGAGGTAGCGCTTCACGTTCATGGCGCGCATGGCGTTCAAGATGGCGATGACGGCCACGCCCACGTCGGCGAAGACGGCCATCCACATGTTGGCGATGCCGAAGGCGGCCAGCACCAGCACGGCAAACTTGACGCCCAGGGCAAACACGATGTTCTGCCAGACGATGCCCATGGTGCGCCGCGCCAGGTGAATGGCGCGGGCGATGTCGTCGGGGTCGTCGTTCATGAGCACGATGTCGGCGGCCTCGATGGCGGCGTCCGAACCCATGGCGCCCATGGCGATGCCGATGTCGGCGCGGGTGAGCACGGGTGCGTCGTTGATGCCATCGCCCACGAAGGCGAGCTTGCCCTTGCCATTGGTGTCGCGCTCGGTTTGGGCGAGAAGCGCCTCCACCTCGGCCACCTTGTCTTGGGGAAGCAGCTCGGCGTGCACCTCGTCGATGCCGAGTTCGGCGGCGACGGCCCGGGCCACGGGTGTGCGGTCGCCCGTGAGCATGACGGTCTTCTTCACGCCGGCCGCGCGCAAATCGGCGATGGCGCGGGCGGCGTCGGGCTTCACGGTGTCGGCGATGACGATGGCGCCCAGGTAGGTGCCGTCGGCGGCCACGTAGAGCACGGTGCCCGGCACGTCGGTGGCCGTGAAGGCGATGTCATGGGCCGCCATGAGCTTGCCGTTGCCCACGAGCACGTTTCGTCCGTCCACGACCGCTTCCACGCCCTGGCCGCTGATCTCGCGGACGTCGCGCACCCGTTCGGCGGTTGTGGTGGAGCTGCTTCCGGGCCGCGCGCCAGTCGTGGTGGAGTCGCTGTCCGGTTGCGCCAGATTCGCGTCGTTGTCGCTGTCCGGTCGCGCGTCGGTCGTCAGGGAGTCGCGATAGGCCCGCACCGATTGCGCGATGGGATGGGTGGAAAAGGTCTCGGCCGCCGCGGCGATGCCAGCAAGCTCGGCCTTGCTTACGCCGGGGGCACAAACGAGCTCGGTCACGGAGAACGTGCCGTCGGTCAGCGTGCCGGTCTTGTCGAATACGACGGTCTCGGTGGAGCCGAGGGCCTCCAGGTAGTTCGACCCCTTCACCAGAATGCCGAGGCGCGAGGCGCCGCCGATGCCGCCGAAGAACGACAGCGGCACGGAGATGACCAGCGCGCAGGGGCACGACACCACGAGGAAGATCAGCCCGCGCTGCACCCAGTCGGACCAGCTCTGGCCCAGCACGAGCGGCGGCACGACGGCCAGCAGCACCGCGATGCCGACGACCGCCGGGGTGTAGTAGCGCGCGAAGCGGGTGATGAAGTTCTCGGTCTTGGCCTTCTTCTCGGCCGCGTTCTCCACGAGCTCGAGGATACGGCTCACGGTGGACTCGCCGAAGGGCTTGGTCGCGCGCACGGTGATGAGGCCGGTCATGTTGACGCAGCCCGAGATGATCTCATCGCCTTCGCGCACCTCGCGCGGCACCGACTCGCCGGTGAGGGCCGCGGTGTCGAGCTGCGACGTCCCGCTCACCACCACGCCGTCGAGCGGGACGCGCTCGCCGGCTTTGACGACGATCTCGTCGCCCACGGCCACCTCGTAGGGGTCCACCTGCACGAGCCGCCCGTCGCGCTCCACGTTGGCGAAGTCGGGCGCGATGTCCATCATGTCGGCGATGGATTTGCGGCTCTTGCCCACGGCGTAGCTTTGGAACAGCTCGCCCACCTGGTAGAACAGCATAACGGCCGCGCCTTCGGCCATGTGCGGGTCGCTGTCGGGGAACAGCACCAGCGCGAACGCGCCGATGGTGGCCACGCTCATGAGGAAGTTCTCGTCGAACACCTGGCCGTGGCCGATGTTCTTCGCCGCGCGCAGCAGCACGTCGTAGCCGGCGATGAGATAGGGGACGAGGAACAGCGCGAACTCCGCCCATAGCGCCGCCGTCTCGCTGCCGAGCCACGTCGACAGCGGAAGCAGCTCCGCCACGACGTACACGACGACGAACAGCGCGATGGCGAGGAGGATGCGGTTCCTCGTGCGTTTCTGTTTCTTGTTCATGATTTCCAACCTTGTTTTTCGTATGGTTCGGGAAAGGGCGCGCCGCAGCGTCGGACTGTTTCACGTGAAACATCCGTTCGCGGTCTTGCAGGGCGACGCTTCGATTGTCAGCGGGCGGTTAGCGCAGGATGACGCAATCCGGCTCGATCTTGCGGCACGCGCGCTCGGCCTCGTCGAGCACCGCTTCGAAGCGGTCGTCGTCGGCTTCCAACACGAGCTTCTGCGTCATGAAGCTGACCGTGGCGCTTTTCACGCCGTCGATGTTCGAGATGGCGTTCTCCATCTTGGCCGCGCAGTTCGCGCAGTCGAGGTCCTGGAGCTTGAATGCTTTGCGCATGGGGGGGTTCCTTTCGGTAGGGGCGTTCTTCGGGTTGCTCGTTGCTCGCCGTCCGCTATTCGCAGATGTGGGTCATGCCTTGAGCGAGCATGGTGTACACGTGGTCGTCCGACAGCGAGTAGATGACGTTCTTGCCGTCGCGCTGGAACTTCACGAGGCGGGCCTGCTTGAGCGTGCGCAGCTGGTGCGACACGGCGCTTTGCGTGGCGCCGACGAGCTCGGCGATGTCGGCCACGCACCGCTCCGTTCCCATGAGGGCGTAGAGGATCTTGATGCGCGTCGTGTCGCCGAACACCTTGAACAGGTCGGCCAGGTCGTAGAGCAGCTCCTCGTCGGGCAACGAATCGGGCGGCTGGTCGGGCGAGGGATGCTCCGCGCTTCCGCACGCGCATCCGTGATCGTGCTCCGTCGTCGGGGCGGGCGCTTCGTTCGCTTCGTTTCGCTTTGATGTCATTTCAACCTCTTAACATATGATCAACTGTTCATAAGTATACGGACAACAAGGTTCGTGTCAAGGGGCCGAAGGGGAAATTCCCGCTTGTTGTATTTCCAACGCAGCGCGCTGTCGAGCCATGCTATGCTCCCGGACGATAGCGAAGAGGACGACTTGTTTCGGGAGGAATCTATGCTGCGGAAGATCATCGAGATCGACGAAACGGCCTGCAACGGCTGCGGCCTGTGCGTCGCGGCGTGCCATGAGGGCGCCATCGGCATGGTAAACGGTAAGGCCAAGCTGATGCGGGACGATTACTGTGATGGCTTGGGCGACTGCCTTCCGGCATGTCCCACCGGAGCCATTACCTTTGTGGAGCGGGAGGCTGCCGCCTATGATGAACAGGCGGTGAAGGCCAACCAGCAGGCGAAAAAGGCCGGCGGATGCCCCGGGCAGCGGCTGCGGCAGTTTGTGCCGGAAAAGCAGCAGCCCACCACGGACGAAGCGCCGGTGTCCCAGCTGCGCCAGTGGCCC
>OLWX01001102.1_pt1 | contig 13748 bp, 13 predicted proteins | sample 1673541 | NCBI WGS metagenome assembly OLWX01 (sample SAMEA103958114, study PRJEB25191) | human gut metagenome | reverse complement strand
CCGCCTTTTTTGCGACGCCCATACGGTCGGCGCGAGGAACGAAACGGGACATTCCCGCGTCATTTTTACGGTTCGCTTGGTTTACCATGGCCCCAGCGACCGAGGCAATGTGTGCTTACCGTGATGGAGAAACGCAGGTTCAACCGCAGCGGGGAAAGCTCTGCTAAGATAGCAAGGCTATTCCTGCTCCGGTGTGTGCCTTCACCAGCCCGGAGCCGTAAAGTCCAAAGGAGGTGAGCTGATGAAGGCGTATGAACTGCTGTTTATTGTTGCTCCGACGATTGACGACGAGACGCGCGCTGGCGTTATGAAGCGCATCGAGACGACGATCACCGACGCCCAGGGCGTGGTGGACAACGTCGACAATTGGGGCAAGCGTAAACTCGCTTATGAGATCAACGGTTTGTCTGATGGCGACTACACTCTCATCGATTTCCATACTGACCCGCAGAGCATTGCCGAGCTCGATCGCGTGCTGCGCATCAACGATGCCGTTGTGCGTCACATGATCGTCGCCCGCACCGATCGCGACTAGTTGGAAACTGAGCGGTCCCGCAAAGGGGAGCGCTCACCATGAGAAGAGGTAGAAATGAGCATTAATCGAGTGATCATCAGCGGCAATCTGACCCGCGATCCCGAGCTGCGCAGCACCCAGTCCGGCATGGACGTCATGAGCTTCGGCGTGGCCGTGAACGACCGTCGTCGTAATCCTCAGACCAACGAGTGGGAGGATTATCCGAACTTCGTTGACTGCACCATGTTCGGCAACCGGGCTCGCAGCCTGCACCAGTACTTGTCCAAGGGCACTAAGGTGGCCATCGAGGGCAAGCTTCGCTGGAGCCAGTGGGAGCGCGACGGCCAGAAGCGCAGCAAGCTCGAAGTCATCGTTGACGAGCTCGAGTTCATGTCGAGCCGCAGCGGCGGCGGCGCTCAGTCCTACGGCGGCGATTTCGGCGGCAACCAGGGCTATGCTCCGGCGGCTCCGGCCTATAGTGCTCCGGCTCCCATGCCCGCACCGGCCCCGACGCCCGCGCCCATGCCCGCTGCTCCGGTTATCGACGCTTCCTCTTCCGTGTACGATGATGACATTCCGTTTTAAGCGAAACGAAAGAGGTTAATATGGCCGATTACGCTAAGCAGCCTCGTCGTAAGTATTGCCAGTTCTGCAAGGACGACGTGGAGTATATCGATTACAAAGATACTCAAATGCTGCGCAAGTACGTTACCGATCGTGGCAAGATCAAGCCCCGTCGCGTGACCGGTGCCTGCACCCAGCACCAGCGCGACATCGCGGAAGCTGTTAAGCGTGCCCGCGTCATGGCTCTCATGCCCTATGCCGTTCCCGCTGTCAGCGGCCGTGGCGATCGCCGCAACCGCTAGGCGAAGGGAGGAGAACCATGAAAGTTATTCTTCTGAAGGAACTCCAGGGCAAAGGCGGCGAGGGCGACGTCATCGACGTCAACCGCGGCTTTGCCAACAACTTCCTGCTGACCCAGGGCTACGCCGTGAAGGCTACCCCGGGCAACCTGAAGCAGCTTGAGGAGCGCAAGAAGAACATCGCCAAGCGCGAGGAGACTCGCATTGCCGATGCCAACGCTCTGGCCGAGAAGCTGAACGACGCCACCGTGCGCGTTATCGCCCAGGTGGGCGAGGAGGGCGTGCTCTTCGGTTCCGTCACTGCTCCTCTGGTGGCCGACGCCATCGCCGAGCAGCTCGACATCGAAATCGATCGTCGTCGTGTAGAACTGGGCAAACCCATCAAGATGACTGGTACCTACCAGGTGCCCGTGTCTCTGTACCGCGACATCAAGGGTACGGTAACCGTGGTCGTCGCTGGTGAGTCCGAGGCCGAAGAGGCCATCGACGCTATCGAGGAAGCTATCGATATCGCCGAGACTCCGGCCGACGAGATGGTTGAAGTTGACGGCGAAGTTGCCGCCGACGGCACCGTCGAGGTTGAGGTGACCGAGACCGAGGAGTAGTCCTCGTCTTGCGAGACCCTTTGATGGCCCCTCTTCGGAGGGGCCATTTTCTATAATGAGCCTGTTTCCCGTGAAACAGTGGCGGTAAGCCGAGTTCCGGCGTTCGCGGGAAGAAACGCGATACAATAGGCGCACCGACGACGCGAAGGATGTTTCATGCCCTACCAGCCTCAGCCTCCCATGGATGCCAACAACACGCCCGGACTCGCGCCCCGCGCGCAGCTGCCTCAGAACATCGAGGCCGAGCAATCGGTGCTCGCCGCCTGCTTGCTCAACGGGGAGGTGACCGAAGAGGCAGTGATGCGGCTGCGTCCGGAAAACTTCTTCCGTCCGGCCCATCGCATCATCTTCGAGGCTATCATCAGCCTCACGAACCGCCATATTCCCGTTGATCCCATTGCCCTGGCCGACACGCTGAAGTCCACCGGCCAGCTGGAAGCGGTGGGCGGCCGCGCCTATCTGGCCGAGCTAGCTGACAACACCTTCTCGCTCACCAGCTGGGAGCGCCATGTCGACATCGTCAAGCGGCAGTCCATTTTGCGCGAGCTCGTGTTCGCCGCCACGCAGATTAATGCCCTGGCCTATGACGCGCCCGATGATTTGGATCAGGTGGTGGAAGAGGCGGAGAAGACTCTCTTCAACGTAACTGAGAAACGCGTCAGCTCGTCGTTCCGCAAGATGGACGAGTTGGTAAGCGATGCCTACGAGGAAATTTCCCGTCTCGCCAACCAGAAGGATAAGATGGCCGGCGTTCCCACGGGCTTCAAGGACGTCGATGAGCTGTTTCACGGGTTCCGCGGCGGCGATCTGGTTATTCTGGCGGCGCGCCCCGGTGTTGGCAAAACCTCCTTTGCGTTGAACCTGGCCACCAACGCGGCCAAATCCGGCGCGGCGGTGGCGTTCTTCTCGCTGGAGATGGGCGCCGAGCAGCTGGTTCAGCGTATCCTGTGCTCCGAGGCTCGCGTGAATCTCTCGAAGCTGCGCAGCGGCTTCATCGCCGAGGGCGACTGGGGTGCCTTGGCCGAAGCCTCGGGCAAGCTCTCCCAGTTGGATATGTTCATCGACGACACCCCGGGCCTCTCGGTACTGGAAGCCCGCGCCAAGGGCCGCCGCGAGCTACATGGCCTGAAAGAGGGCCAAAAGGGTCTCATCATCGTGGACTACCTGCAGCTCATGCAGCCGGGCCCCATGACGGCCAATAAATCTACCAACGACCAAGTGAGCGAAATTTCCCGCGGACTCAAGATTCTCGCCAAGGAAATGAACATGCCGGTACTCGCTCTGTCGCAGCTGTCCCGTGCCATCGAGCAGCGCGGCAAGGACAAGCGCCCCATGCTTTCCGACCTGCGCGATTCCGGCGCCATCGAGCAGGACGCCGATATCGTCATGTTCATCGACCGTTCCATGAACGAGATCGAGGCGGAAAGCGAGTCGCGCCCCGATTTGGGCATGGCCAAGCTCATCGTCGCGAAGCACCGCAACGGCGCCACTCGCGATATCGACCTGGCGTTCAACCCCGAGTTCACGAAGTTCATGGATTTTATTGACGACTCCCGCGTGGGCGGCTTCTAAGGGTTGTCTGTGCCGGAGACGCTGACATTCATCCACGCCGCCGACTTGCATATCGGCGCGCCCTTTCGCGGTTTGCGCGCGCTCTCCGATGAGTGGGCGCGGCGCCTTGTAGATGCCATCCCCGGCGCTTGGGATCGCGTGGTGGAAGCGGCTGTGTCGCGCAAGGTCGATTTCGTGGTCGTTTCCGGCGACATCTTCGATTCGGTTCGCGCGTCCTATCGCGACTACCTGCGCTTCTTCGATGGATTGAACCGCCTGGACGCGGAGGGCATTCCCTCCTACCTGTGCACCGGCAACCACGATCCGCTGAGTTTTTGGCAGCAGGATTTCTTCGCGTTGCCCCCGTCCGCTACGATGCTCGCCGCCGATCGTCCCGATTTCGCCCTGTACGAGCGCGACGGGCGTCCCCTTGCGGTCATCGGAGGCCGCGGTTACCCGAACAAGGTGTGGTCGCCCAACGAGGACATCGCCGAGGGTATCACCCGCGCCGCCGCCATTCGGGCATTGGGCCCGCGTGCCGCCGAGGCGCCTTTTGCGGTGGGCGTGCTGCACACCGGGCTTACGCTCGATCCCGTGAAGGCTCCCACCGACCCTGTGGCGCTGCTGCGTGCCGGATTCGACTACTGGGCGCTCGGGCACATTCACAAGCGGTGGGTCAACGACGAGCGTGCGCCGCGCATTGCCTTTTCCGGCTGCATTCAAGGGCGCGATGTGCGTGAAACGGGCCCGCGCGGTGTCAACCTCGTCACGCTGGCGGTTGACGCGCCGCCGAAGGTGAGCTTCATCCCCACGGCCTCGGTGGTGTGGGAGAAGGTTCGCATCGACGTCTCCGATTGCACGAACATTCCGGCTCTGGTGTCCAAAACCATGCGGGAGCTGTTCGCGGTCAACGGCGACGCCTCCTGCGAGATGATGGTGTCGCGCATCGTTCTCACCGGAGCGACCTCCCTTCACGAGGTGCTTGGCCGCCCCGGGGTGCTGGAAGAGGTGCGCGCGTCTTTGAACGATGCGTATTCGGAATTCTACTGCGATAGTCTCATCGACGAGACAACGACTCCCATCGACGAAGGGGCGTTGCGCGCCGAGGGGCTGTTCCCAGCGGTGTTTCTTCGCACCGTTGATCGGCTCTCCGAGGATGTCGAAGGGCAGATCGACTATTTGCAGGAAGAATACCTTGCGCGCAACGTTCCCCTTACGGCGGCACTTTCCGAGAAGAAGGCGCGTCAGCTCACGAACGAGGCCGCCCGGCTTGTGCTCGACTTGCTGCTGCAAGGGGGCGACGACCGATGACCGAGCCGCGCATCTACCTCCGCTCTATTCACTTGGAGCGCTTCGGCCGCTTTCACGATACGGTGGTCGGGCCCTTCAGCGACCGCATGAACATCGTCCTGGGTGCCAACGAGGCGGGCAAGACGACGGTGGCCTCCTTTGTGGGCGGCGTGCTGTTCGGTTGGGAAGAGGCTCGAGGAAACCGAAACACCTACAAGCCCGAGGGGGCCGAGCGCGCGGGCTCGCTGCTTTTCGCGCGGTCGGCGGGGGCGGACGCGAGCGCGAGGGAAGACGAGGAGACGTTCGTGCTTTCCCGCGCCCGCAACGCCGACGGCCTGCAGGGAGATACCTTCCTGGTGGAAGACATCGACAAGGACACCTACCGCACGATGTTTTCCCTGAACAGCGATGAGCTGCGCTCGCTGCGCAACACGACGGATACGACGGCGAAGTTGCTGACGGCCGGTTCGGGCACGGGCTCGTCGCCGGCCCACGCCCTCGCTCATGTGAACGAGCGCTTGGCGGCATTCACCTCCCGCGCCGCCTCGGCCGAGCAGTCGATCCCCCGGCTTCTGGCTCGGCGCAACGCCCTGCGCGCCGAGCAGCAGAGCGCGGCTGGCGTCGCCGATGCCTATCGCGCCCAAGATCGCGAGCTGCACGAGCTGGAGCCCGAGCGCGCCGCCATGGGAGAGCGGGTGGAAGAGGCCAACCGCGTGATTGAGACGCTCACCATGGCCAAAAGTTCTCTGGCGGCCCTGGATGCCGAACGCGACAAGCTTAAGGGGGATATCGCCCGGCTGGCCAAGAGCGAGGAAGAAGCAGCCAGCAACTACGAACTTCACGAGCGCTCCTGCGGGCGCCGCCTCGCACGTCTGACGGCCTCCGACGAGCGGGCCTTGCGTGACCGCTTGGAAAACCTCGCGACCCGTCAATCGCGGCAGGCCCATGCCGTGGAGGTGGCTCGCGCGAACTACACATCCTCCGTGGCAGTGTACGAGGCGCTGCAGGAAACGGCCGACGATGAGGCCGATCGCCGCAGCGAGCGATCGAAGAGGCGCATTCAGGTGGCATTCTGCGTGGTCATTCCCGCCGTGCTGTTTCTTCTGGGCGTCCCTCTTTTCATCGAGGGCCGTGTCCGTGGTGCTCTCAGCTATATGGCCATCGGATTTCTCCTCTCCGTCTTCGCGGCGCTCATGGCCACCGGCGGCTTCGCCATGTTGTTCCGGCCGAACAAGGAGGAAGGCGCCCGCAAAGCCCGTTTCGACGACGCCCATTGGGTGATGATCCAGGATAAGAAGAAGCTGGAAGCGTGCCAGGCTGAGGAGGGATCGGTGGCCGCGCAGGTACGCGAGGCGCTGGATGAAGAAGGGCTGGGCGAGGCCCAAGGGTCGGTGCGCCAGGCTCGGGCACTTCTTGACGAGGCCCGCGAGGCACGTCAGGCCATGGCGCTGTGTCGTCAGCGCCAGCAAGCGGCGGCCGCTCGGCGAGCGGATGCCGAGCATCGCCTTCAGGAAATCGCCTCTGAACGGGCGGCGGCGCTTCAGCGCGCCGGATTGTCGCCCGAGAGCGGAGTAGGCGATGTCGAGGAGGAGCTCGAGCGGCGCGTTCGTCAGCGCTCGGGGCTCATTGAGGCGCTGGAGTCCATGAACCAGCGAGCAGGGGAATTGGCCGCTGTCCTCGCCCAAGCCGAAACGGAGCGCGACTTCGATCGCATCAAGATTGAGGTGCAGGAAGTGACCACGCGCTTGGAAGAGGCGCGCACCGATTTCGCGCGATTGCTTCTGGCCAAGCACATGCTGGAGGCGGCCATTGCCACCTGGGAATCGAAGCGCCAGCCAGAGGTGTATCTGCGGGCGAGCCGGTTGCTGTCCCTCATGACCGAAGGGCGGTGGACTCGCGTGAGCCTTACGCGCGAGGGCACTCTGGAGGTAGCCGACGCCCTCGGGCGCACGCGCCAGCCGGTGCATTTGTCCCTCGGCACGTGCCAGCAACTGTATCTGGCCCTGCGCATTGCGCTGCTCACCTGCGCCGATAACGTGGGGAGGGCCATTCCCATCCTCGCCGACGACATTCTCGTGAATTTCGACGAGCAGCGCCGGCTGGGGGCCGCCCGCGCTTTGGTGGAACTGTCGGAGCAGCGCCAGGTCATTCTCTTCACCTGTCACGAAGGGGTCGCGAGGGCCTTGAAGAAGACCGCGAAGCAATCAGGACGCCCGGCGACGGTGATCAACTTATAGGTTAAACGGGTGTGGCTGCATGAACTCAGTCACCAGAAAGACCACGAAGGACAGCACGAGCAGAATCCCCACAACGATGCTGAAGATGCGCCGGTTGCGCTGCAGGCGTCGCAGTGCCGTGCGCCTTACGAAGGCCTGATCGCCCTCGGGCGTGCCCAGGGGAGGATCTGCCGCAGGGGGCGTGCGGCGCGGTGGCTGGTTGTCGGTCATGTAGGGTCCTTCGCAAGCGGAAGCGTCTTAACTCCGTAAATCTTAGCACGAAGCCCTCCATTCCGAAGCATTAGCCTGTGCGGCTGGTATACTGAGCCCTTGCGGAATGTCGTTTTCAGGGCATTCCCCGCCCAACGTCGAAAGGACTTGAAGATGCCCAGCACAGTGCTCGTCGGCGCCCAGTGGGGCGACGAAGGCAAGGGTAAGATCACCGACCTCATCGCCAGCGACTACGATTACGTGGTGCGCTTCCAGGGAGGCAATAACGCCGGCCACACCGTCATTCACGGCGACAAGAAGCTGGCGCTGCACCTGATGCCCTCCGGGGTCATGTACGAGAACGCCGTGCCGGTCATCGGCAACGGCGTCGTGGTAGACCCGGGCGTGCTCGTGAAGGAAATGGCCATGCTTGAGGCCGAGGGCATCTCCTGCAAGAACCTGAAGATTTCCAACGACGCGCACCTTATCATGCCGTACCACAAGGATCTCGATGGCGCCGACGAGAAGAGCCTCGGCGACAAGAAGATCGGCACCACCAAACGCGGCATCGGCCCCTGCTACCAGGACAAGATGGGTCGCAAGGGCATCCGCATGCAGGACTTGCTGGACGAGAAGATCTTCCGCCTGAAGCTTGAGGCGGTGCTGGCCCAGAAGAACCCCATCTTGGAGAAGATTTACGGTCTGCACACCTACACGGTGGAGGAGATCTGCGACGAGTACCTGCCTTACGCGCGCATTCTGGCTCCCTATGTGTGCGAGTCGGCCCATATGCTGAACGAGGCGCTGGGCGATGGGAAGTCCATTCTTTTCGAAGGCGCTCAGGGCACGCTGCTCGACATCGACCATGGCACCTATCCGTTCGTGACGTCTTCCAGCTGCTGCGCGGGCGGCGCTTCCACGGGTACCGGCGTCGGCCCCAAGGCCATCGACCGCGTGCTCGGCATCCAGAAGGCCTATGTCACTCGCGTGGGCGAGGGCCCCTTCCCCACGGAGCTGAAGTTCCCCGAGAACGGCGGCACCGGCCAGGACGCGGAGGACGGCGAACTTCTGTGCGCCGCCGGTCATGAGTTCGGCGTCACCACGGGCCGCAAGCGCCGCTGCGGCTGGTTCGATGCCGTCATCGGGCGCTACGCTGCCGAGGTGAACGGCCTCACCGATGTGGCCCTCACGAAGCTGGATGTGCTTTCGGCCTTCGACACCATCAAGGTGTGCGTGGCCTACGAGTGCGACGGCGTGCGTTACGACTACTTCCCCATGCAGCAATCGGTGCTGCATCACGCGAAGCCCATTTACGTGGAGCTGCCCGGCTGGAAAGACGAGGACATCACCGGCTGCCACACCTACGAGGAGCTGCCGGAGAACACGCGCAAGTACATCGAGTATTTGGAAGAGGTGTGCGGCGTGCCCATGAGCATCATCTCGGTTGGCCCCGATCGCGACCAGACGATTATCCGCATGTCCTGGTTGAGGGACGAGTAGCTTTTACCTGCTGTCCGGGCGCGTCCCCCCGGGAGGGGTGCCGTGCTCAGACAGATGCGAAATGCGCTCATCCGATTCCGGCTCGCGGAATCGTGGGGCGCACTTCGCATAACTGCGCGCGGCACCCCTCCCGGGGGGACGCGCCCTACGCTAAGAAACAACTTGCTGCAAAGCGAGGAAAGGAACGAATGTGAACATTCTGCTGATCGGTTCGGGTGGGCGCGAACATGCCATCGCGTGGGCGCTGCAGAAGTCTCCGAACACCGACGTGCTGTACGTGGCGCCGGGCAACGGCGGCACGGCGGAAATCGCCGAGAACGTCGATCTGGATATCGCCGACGGCGAGGCGCTGCTGAGTTTCGTGCACGAGCGCAACATCGGGCTGGTGGTCATCGGCCCCGAGGCACCGCTGGTCGATGGCGTGGCCGATCTGCTGCGCGCCGACGGCGTCCCGGTATTCGGGCCCAATGCCGACGGCGCTCAGTTGGAAGGTTCCAAGGCCTATTCTAAGGCGTTCATGGAAGCCAACGGCATTCCCACGGCCGCCTATGGCCGTTTCGATAACGAGGCCGACGCGCTCGCCTACGTGCGCGAGCAGGGCGCGCCCATTGTCATCAAGGCTGACGGCCTGGCGGCGGGCAAGGGCGTCGTCGTGGCCGAAACCGTGGAAGATGCCGAGGCTGCCGTGCGCGCCTGCTTCGACGGTGCCTTCGGCGATGCCGGCTCCACGGTGGTCATCGAAGAGTGCATGACGGGCCCCGAGTGCTCGCTTCTGTGCTTCGTCACCGCCGGACAGTCGTTCCCCATGGCCCCCGCCCAGGATCACAAGCGCGCCTACGACGGCGACTTGGGCCCCAACACCGGCGGCATGGGCGTGTACTCGCCGGTGCCCATCGTCACCGACGAGGAAATGGCTGCCATGGTGGCCATCATGGAGAAAGCGGCCGCCGCTACGGCCGTTGCTCCCTTCACCAGCGACTATCGCGGCACCCTGTACGGCGGCTTCATGCTGACCCCGGAAGGCCCGAAGATCGTGGAGTTCAACGTGCGCTTCGGCGACCCTGAGACGCAGGTCGTGCTGCCCCGCTTGGAAAGCGATCTGGTGGAGATCATGCTCGCGGTGGCCGAGGGGCGCCCCGAGGACGTGCAGCTGGAGTGGTCCGACGACTGGGCCGTTTCCGTGGTGCTTGCCAGTGAGGGGTACCCGGGCGCTTACGAAAAGGGCAAGGTCATCTTGGGCATCGAAGAGGCCGAGGAGCTGCCCGGCGTGACGGTTTTCCATGCGGGTACTCGCCGCAACTACGATGGCGAGCTGCTCACCAACGGCGGTCGCGTGCTGAATGTGGTGGCCAAAGGCGACAGCTTCGAAGAGGCTCGCGAGCGCGCCTACGAGGCCTGCGACCTCATCAACTTCGAAGGCAAGATGTACCGCCACGACATCGGCAAGAAAGCTTTGCAGGGCCGCAGCGCGTGGGATCAATAGCCGCTGTCTAGAGGTTCAGCGCTAGGGATAGATTCCGTAGGGGCGGACCAAGGGTCCGCCCTTCTCAACCAAGGCAACCAGCCAAGAAAGAAGGAATGCGCGATATGCTTTCAGAACGAATGCTTTCCAAGGTAGTGGAGGCGTGCACGGCCAACTACCTGCAGCTTAAGCCCTGCGACGAGGCGTTCATGCCCTCGCCCAACCCGGGGCAGCCTTATATGCTGTACATGCATGTGCCGTTCTGCGAGCGTTTGTGCCCCTACTGCTCCTTCAACCGCTTCCCCTTCCGCGAGGATCGCGCGAAGCCCTATTTCCAGAACATGCGCCGCGAGATGCGCATGCTGAAGGATCTTGGCTACGACTTCGATTCCGTGTACATCGGCGGCGGCACGCCCACCATTATGATCGACGAGCTGTGTGAGACTATCGATATGGCCCGCGATCTGTTCTCTGTCAAAGAGGTCTCCAGCGAGACGAATCCGAACCATCTCACCCATGAGTACTTGGAAAAGTTGAAGGGCCGTGTGCAGCGCCTGTCCGTGGGTGTGCAGTCCTTCGACGACGACTTGCTGCGCCAGATGGATCGCTACGAGAAGTACGGCAGCGGCCAGGAGATTCTCGAGCGCATTCAGGAGGCGTCGCCGTACTTCGTTTCCATGAATGCCGACATGATCTTTAATTTCCCCGCGCAGACCGAGGACACGCTTATTCACGACATCGAGATGGTGGTGGCTTCCGGTGCGAGCCAGACGACATTCTATCCGCTGATGGCCTCGCCGTCGGTGCAGCGGTCGCTGGCCGCCACGGTGGGCAAGGTGGACTACAACCGCGAGCGCCGCTTCTACGAGATCATCTGCGATTTGCTACTGGGGGATTTGCCTGGCGGGCAGCCGGGCTTGTTCGAGCTGGGAAGCGCCTGGACGTTCAACCGTCGCGGCACCGGTGCTGCCGGCGAGGACGCCATGATTGACGAGTACGTGGTCGATTACGAGGAGTACCCGGCTATCGGCTCGGGCGGCATCACCTATCTGGGCGAGAACCTGTACGTGAACACGTTCTCGGTGCGCGAGTACAACGAGGCCATCGAAGCGGGGCACATGTCCATGATGGGCAAGACCACGTTCTCGCTGCGCGACCGCATGCGCTACCGCTTCATGATGCAGTTGTTCGGCCTGCGTCTGGACAAGCGCCAGTTCGAGCGCGACTTCGGCATGTCGGTGGAACGCGGGCTTCCCGTGGAGATGGGCTTCATGCGCGCGTGCGGGGCTTTTGCCACCGACAACGCCGACGAGCTGACGCTGACCCCCAAGGGCCGCTACCTGGTGGTGGTCATGATGCGCCAGTTCTTCATCGGCGTGAACAACCTGCGCGACCAGGCCCGCGCGGCGCTCACGGGAGAGGAGCGCGAGCTTATCTTCGGCGACGGGAAAAGGTGTTAATGACCTACGTTTCCGTCATAACACTGGTTACTTACGCCCTGGTGCTGGGTCTGTTGGCCGTTGTGTCCGTCATCGACATACGGTCGCGCCGCGTGCCTAATGGGCTGGCGGCGGCTCTGGGCTTTCTGTGGGTTGCCTGGCGTGTGGTGCTCGGGTTTGCTGGGGCGCACATGGGCTTGGGCTTTCGCGCCGAGTTTCTTGGGCCGGCGCCCGACGTGCTGGTGCCTCCCGGTCTGGAAATCGGCGGCATCTCCTTTGCGAGTGGCCTTCTGGGCGCCGTGGTGCTCGGCGGCGGCTTGCTCGTGCTGACCACCTTGTACGAGCTTATCAGGCGCAAGGAGGCCTTCGGCGGCGGCGACATCAAGCTCATGGCCGTGCTCGGGCTGTTCCTCGGACTGGAGCGCGGGGTCGTTTGCTTGCTGACGGCTTGCCTTCTCAGCGTCGCCTATGTGCTCGGCCGCGAGTTCGGTCGGCGAGTGATGAAGAACCGCCGCGATCGAAGCACGGGCGCTTTCGCGAGTGCCGACCTTGCTGGCACTGGAGCGCCTTCCCTCAGTGAGCCTTTCCTAAGCGGCGCCATTCGGGAAGTTTCCTCCGAGCACGACCGCGACTCTCTCCTCGCCGGCACGATGCCCTTCGCCCCTTTCATCGCCCTCGGCACCCTTGTCGCCTTCGTAGCCTAAGTCAGGGAGACGTTTCCCTGACTCATCACTCATTCCTTCTGCGTAGATGCTCGGCAAGGAAAGGCACATCGAAGGCGACCTTTCCTCGCCCGGCGCTTTTGATGACGCCGCCGTCGATGAGCCGGCGACGGTACTTTTGCGCATAATCCGCCGTTGCGCCCATGGCCTCGGCAACGGCGGCTACGGACGTGGGCTCTCCCAGCTCGGCCATGGCTTCAAGGAAGTCCACGTCGCGCTCGGAAAGCGCGGCGAGTGTGGTGGCGCACACATCGCTTTGGAAATCGTCGCCTGAGGTTCGCAGCGCCTCGGCAAGGCTCTCCTCGGACACCTTGCCGTCTTCTGCGTAGAGGCAGGTGTAGTGCCCCACAAGTTGGAGAAGATACGGGCTGCCGGCGGTGTACGCCGACGCGCTCCGGCGCAGACCGCTTTCTATAGCAATGCCGAGGGAGTCGAACGACCGCTTGAAGAAGGCGTCCACTTCCCCCTGCTCCAGGGGCGGAAGCGATACCTTTCGCGCACGGTTGAGGAAGGTGAGCACTTTATCGTTGAGCGTGGTAGAGACAGCTCCCGGCAGGCCGGCCATGACGAGGGACACATTCAACCCCTCGCCCACCATCTCCTGATAGGTGCCGATGAGGTGGCGGATCTCGGGGGACGAGGCCTGCAGCTCATCTATCAGGATGAGCGCCCCGCGGTCTTTGGCGGTGAGCTGGCGGCACAGCTGCACGAGCCGTTGCTGGGGGCTTTTGGCCGCTGCCGCCCCCCTCTCTAGTTGGATGCCCGCCGAGAAGCCGAGCGCGCCCACGCTGCCGCCTGCGAGGTGCAGTTTCCCGCCCGCGTACAGCTGGCAGTCGTCCTCGAGCTTCTCGAGAATGCGCTCCAGCATACCGTCTGCGACAATGGTCGGGGAGGCCACGGCGAAGCCCTGCTTTCGCATGCGGTCGGCGAGCTCCCATAGAAGCACCGTCTTCCCGCTGCCCCGCTGGCCCAGCACCACGACGGTCCTCTCTCGGCTGCCCGGCCGCGATTGAAGGCCCTGTTCCAGCTGGCTAAGCAACTGGCTGCGGCCCACGAGGAAAGAAGGGCGGTTGCCGAAGGAGGGAGAGAATACCTCGTCGTACATAGTTTTCCTTTCTTTCCTTTGTTTTCCTTTCTTTCCTATTATTTCCTTTTTTCCCTATTTGTCAAAGATCGAAGTCAAAGGAAAGAAGTTACAGTAACCAATCCCCCTTGACTCATTGACGCAGACTCAGGCTCAGATAAAAAAGTTCTTGCGTTGGAGGGCCATACCCGTTAGAATATATGCTCGCATCGAAACGGAAACCGTTTCCGCATATCCGGTCGGGTAGCTCAGTTGGTAGAGCAGCGGACTGAAAATCCGCGTGCCGAGGGTT
>OLWX01001097.1_pt1 | contig 13767 bp, 10 predicted proteins | sample 1673541 | NCBI WGS metagenome assembly OLWX01 (sample SAMEA103958114, study PRJEB25191) | human gut metagenome | reverse complement strand
CACCGAGATCTACACTCTTTCCCTACACGACGCTCTTCCGATCTATTCCGTATGTCCCGGATATACCACTACGTCTCCCGGCTGTATATTATCGAAGGATACGGCCTGTCCCACAGACTTAAATGCCTGTGAATATCTCGGTGTGCTGATACCAAAATGTGCATATACCTCATGTACAAAGCCTGAACAGTCTACACCGTTTGTAAGACTGTTTCCAGCCCATACATATGGATTGCCCACAAACTGCATAGCGTATGATACTACAGAGCTTCCTGAAACTCCTGTTGAAGCACCCGGGTTCTTTCCACCGCCTGCTGCATAGTCACTGGCAATACTTCCGCCCTTACCGGCTCCACCACCATCATAGCTTGGACTGCTTGATGAGCTGTTCGCTCTGGCAGCGGCTGCGGCTGCAGCTGCTGCCGCTGCTTCCTGCTCCTGAATGATTTTGCCCTGTGCCGTAATGATATTCTGATAATTATCTGCCTGCTGCTGTGCCTGAGCTATCTGGCTTGCATACTGCTCCTTCTGGTTTTCAAGAGCTACTATAGCCGCCTCGACATCTGCCTGCTGCTTCTCATAGTCATCCTGCATGGCTGTGAGCTCATTCATGTCGTTGTCAAGCTTAGTACCAATCTCCTTCACCTGCTCAACTGCTGCCTGATAAGAATCCATAAGAGCACGATCCGAATCATATACATCTGACACGTACTCTATACGATTGAGCATATCTGTGATACCATTTGACTCAATAATTGCTGTCCAGATATTGTCCTCAGCGCTGTTTTCATACATGAACTGTATACGCTTCTTCATGGCGTCATACTGCTCCTGCTGCTTTTCCTGAGCTGCTGCAAGATCCTTCTGATTCTGCTCTATCTCTGCCTGTTTGCTTGTGATATCTTTCTGAAGCTTCTTTTGTGCTGCAAGAATCTCATCAAGCTTTGCGGATTTATTCTTTATATCATCAGCAGTAGTCTGCTGCTGATCCTTTAGACCATTAATCTCATTCTTCTTATCCTTGAGATCCTGCTCAGCCTGTGACTTCTTCTTCTCTGCATCCTTCTGCTTCTGTGTCTTGGCATATACCTTCTCAAGTCCACTGTTTATGTATCCGCTAAATGTAGTGCCCTCTACTGCCGGTCCTGTAAAAACGAGTGCCGATGTTAACACAGTACATATAGCACGTGTCCATTTCTGATTCATTTTATTCCTCCTGTAATACGACGGTCAGATTGACCTTTCCTTCCACAATTTATGTTCAATATACATTCGGATATATTATCGCACAAAATGAATCTTTTTTCCACATCTTTTTGTAAATTTACAGAATTTTCCACATTTTATATAATGATATGATTAAAAGGTCAAAAGGTATTTTGCCACTAATTTATGATTCACATACGCGCTATTATAAGTCTATCATCAGGTTTGATGCTATCTGAGGTCAGAGCGTTTATTTCCATTATGTTTTCAACAGTGGTGCGGTATCTTTTTGCAATGTCCCACATTTTATCATCCTTCTGCACTATATAGCCAACCAGAGCTGCTTCCTCTTCAGTATCAGACGCTATTTTTTCCTGCTCCACCGATGTTATGACTGACACTTCATCCTGCTGCAGGGCAATAGCGTTTATGCTGACAACACCCTTAATTTCATATTCGCTGTTGTCGAGTAGATTGACCTGCACCTGGTCTACCTGTAGATTTACCTCGCAGCAGGTGTTGGCATCCATGCCGGGTATCTCAACAAACTGTTCAAACGGCACAGAGTCTGTATGCATCTCTATCGGACAGCCATCATCCTCCACAATATTCACACAGTTCACCTGCAATACACCTGACACAATAATTCCTGTGTCTGCATTTTTTATCTGTGCAATAGCGGCCTGCGTCTTTGTACCGCAGATTCTTAAAATTCTCTTTTTGCTGTTTTCTCTGTACAACTGCTCCAAAATACGGCATTTTGTGTCATTTTTCATAAGAAGGCTGCATACCTTCATATTTTCAAATACAGGTTTTACCGGACATGATACGCTGTACATGTCATTGAGCACCTCTACTGTTTCCTCACTCCAGACCTTTCCATCCACCGCAAGCGCTGCCTCAATCGAAAGCTGCCTGAGCTCTCCGTCGTAATCATTTTCCGCCTCAACCTGATGCATGGCAGGCTGTGTGCGAAGCCAGGCAATATTTCCGGCATCATCACCCTCGCAGCGTATTTCATTTGAAAATCCCTCCTGCACCTCAAAGCAACAAATTTCCTGTTCTTCACTCAGATACACTATACACGCATGGCACTCGCCTGTCAGTGTAATATGGTCACGCTCGTATGTATACTCCAGATTTCTCATATCAACAAGACTTGATATGAGCTTGCATATATTCGGCTTGGTCTTTGGCAAAGTGACGACATTTTTAATTCTGACAATATCCCTTACAACACTGTCAAGCTTAAGCACCTTCATCTGCCCCATAAGCTGCTCCACATCCTTGTCATCAATCCTTTGTGCAACCTCAAGATTTTCTTCCCTCTCTCCATAAAGCTCCACGCTTATAATGCCTCTGACCGAGAGCTTTCGCGAATTGATAACCCCAACCGTAAGCTCATCAAGCCCGGTATACACACGAACTGTATCCTTCTCGCAGACTCCTTGAAGCACAAGCTTCTCCTGAAACGGTATTGCATCCTTTATATGCTCCACTCTGTTTCCGCCGATATTTTCCTCCGGCTCATCGCCTTCAAAAACTTCCTCTCTCGTATACAGCACTTCAAATTCAATGCTTCCACTCAGCCAGATATTCTCGCCTGACGCTTTTATCTCGTCAAGCTTTACCTGCCCGTTCTGACAAACCACTTTGGAAACATCAGGCTTATTGTCCTTTATGACATAATCCCTGTCGAAGCCAACCTGCGACATATCCTTTACCTTTTCTATGCATTGTCTGATTTTTTGTGTAATTAACTCCATAAAAAATACCCCACTTCAAATATGTATATAAAATACATATTCAAGATGGAGTAACTTTATGCAGATGCAAATATTTAAATTCATGATCATTATAATAAAGATGCAACATCTTTACTTCATGATACTAGCAAAGCTGCATCCTTATATCTTTTGTAATCACATCAGTGTAGGTGAAAGATAAGAGCTGTGGCGGATTCTGCTCAAACTCATCATCTATCAGAACCGTAAACACACTTGGGTATGCCTGCTGAATAACACCCTCCTGAATGTCAACCTTGTTGCGGCCGAGATCCTGCTGGATTTTTACCCTGTTGCCACACTGCTGGTGAATCGATGCTCTGACTTTTCTAATTTCTGTCTGTTCCATTTTAAGCCTCCTTATTGTGGATATGCCCACTGGCACATAACTATAGTCCTCATGGTAACCAGTATTGTAACGACGGTGTCATATATATGAAATCAATCTCTGTATAAATATAAAACAGGTCAAATTAATCAACAATTATATCAATCAATATATTTGAATATATAAATATGTCACCACAATATCTAGTAACTTTACTATAGCAAAGTATCGCAGTGATAGCAATAGGGCATTAGTACTGATTGTCAGTTTTTTCGCAACTTTTAACACAATTTACGAAATTTTCACTCAAACACAACAGGCATTTCACTCAATTCCGTCTTTATTACTATATACGGATAACTCGCCTGATTGCTGACCTTCTCGCCCTTATCCGGGGCTATCAGACGCGTATCAAAATACATTGCCTTATCCTTAACATAAAACTGGTTAACCGTAATACTGTAGCCACCTGTCTCCTTTGTGCCAAAGCCTTCCGCTATGTATAAATATTCATCATCCTTGTACGTCAGCTTCATCGCCTTCGCCTTGTTTTCATTTATCTGCTTTTTAAACTCCTCCGGGATTTCATCCCCGCAGATCACCGTGTACTCAACCATCCTGTCACTCTCCGTGCCTGAAATATTTGCGCGACAGCCCGAAATCACTGTCGTTTCCAATATAACAAGCACACCTGCAGCCACCACCAGAAATTTTCTCAATTTTTCTGACATTTTTTCCTCTCTTTCTTATCATATCGCTTATGATATGATATAATATCAGTAATTATTCGAAACCACCTTTAGAACCAAAAAGCTGTTGCTTACATGCAAGCATGACGCATCAGCTTTTTTGTTCTCAGTGGTTCTGAATAGTTACTTATAATCAATTAATTATAAGAAACCGGGAGGTCGAAATGAGTAAAAAGAAAAAGATAATCATTTCAGTGATTGCAGCTGTGCTTATCATAGCAGTGATTGTGTCAGCTGTTGTCATTGCAATGACAAAGGGAAAGAATGCAGCAAAGGCATCGGGAGTCTATGCAAACAAGGTCGCTGATGTCATGTATCAGGCGGGAAGTACTGACAAGTACAGCGGTGTCGTGGAAGCAGCCGATACCATGGATATCAAGGCTGACAGTGAAAAAACTGTAAAGGATATTCTTGTGTCAGAGGGGGATGAGGTACAGGTGGGTACACCTCTTTTTACCTATGATACAAAGGAGCTTGCTGCGAAAAAGGAAAGCGCCACGCTTGAGCTTGAGAGCTTAAACAATACGCTTTCCGGCTATGATGCACAGATAGAGCAGCTCACCAAGGAAAAGAAGGAAGCGCCAAAGGATCAGCAGCTTGACTATACACTGCAGATTCAGCAGGCGCAGACACAGCAGAAGCAGACTCAGTACGATATTGCCACGAAGAAGGCAGAGATAGAAAAGTATGATGAGAGCATCAAAAATGCCACTGTAAACAGCACAATGATTGGTGTTGTAAAGAAAATCAATGAGAATCAGAGTGCAGACACAGCAGATACTGCATTTATGACAATCGTTGCCACCGGTGATTACAGGGTAAAGGGCACAATTGATGAGCAGAGCTTTTTAAACAGTGGACTCGCAGAGGGGCAGGCAGTTATAGTGCGCTCGAGAGTTGATGAGTCAAAGACATGGCAGGGTACCATCAGCAAGGTTGATACTGAGAATACTCAGACTGATAACAGCAATTCCGGCATGTATGATGATGGAAGCAGCGAGCAGAAGGCATCAAAGTACAACTTCTATGTGCAGCTTACAGGCACAGGCGACATGCTTTTAGGACAGCATGTATATGTGGAGCCGGATTTCGGACAGACAGAGGTAAAGGATGGTATTTGGATTGATGAGAGCTATGTCGTAAAGGATGGCGATGATGCATATGTATGGACACTTAATAAAAAGGATAAGCTTGAGAAGACAAAGGTTGAGCTTGGAGACTATGACGAGAATCTCATGATGTATGAAATCAAGTCAGGGCTTACAAAGGATGACTATATAGTATGGGCATCTGATGATCTTTATGAGGGTGAGCCGGCACAGACATGGGAAGAGTACGTTGAAAATGGCGGCGGTGAAGATTCAGTCTATGACGATATGGGTACAGAAGCTCTTGATGACCAGATGCTTGAGGGCACTGAGGGCGGTCCTGTTGATGATGGCACAATGGACGATGGCACAATGGACGAAGGTGCTGCAGATGCCACCAGTTCAGGTGACGCGGAGGTACAGTAGATGATTCTAGAACTCCAGCATATTTATAAAAACTATGACCAGGATAAGCTCGTGGTGCCGGTTTTAAAGGACGTCTCACTCCAGATTGAGGAGGGAGAGTACGTGGCAATCATGGGGCCGTCGGGCTCCGGCAAGACCACTCTCATGAATATAGTGGGGTGTCTTGATCTGCCAACATCGGGCACATATATACTTGACGGCAGACCTGTCAGTGAGCTTAAGGAAAAGGAGCTTACGAGGGTAAGGCGCGATACAATTGGATTTGTATTCCAGAATTTCCAGCTCATGCCACGCGAGAGTGCACTGGACAATGTATGCCTGCCACTCATATATGCCGGTGTGAGCAAAAAGGACAGAAGGCAGATGGGAATGGAGGCCTTAGAGCGTGTTGGGCTTTCAGACAGGGCTGATTTCAAGCCTACGCAGCTTTCGGGAGGACAGAAGCAGAGAGTGGCGATAGCGAGAGCAATGGTTAATCATCCAAAGCTTCTGCTTGCGGATGAGCCTACGGGAGCTTTGGATTCAAAGTCAGGCAAGCAGGTGCTTGAGCTCTTTGAGAGCCTTAATGAGTCCGGTGTGACGGTTGTCGTGATTACACATGACAGAAAGGTAGCCGAGCAGGCAAAGCGCATCGTCCACATCATAGACGGCGAGATAACAGAGGAAGGACAGGAGGCAGGTAATGAAAAAGAAAAAGAGAATTAAGATCATTATAATAGCTGTCCTTGTAGTTGCAGTTGCAGCAGGAAGCATCACAGGAGTTGTTTATTACAGGAACTCCAAGGGGCTTGCTTCCGTCATGAGTGTTTCAATGATCAGCACGACAAACGACTACACATCCATGACCAGTGAGGGAATGGTGTGTGATGATGCATGTCAGACAATCAATTTAAAGGATGGACAGAAGGTGACAGAGGTTTATGTCACAAAGGATCAGCAGGTAAAGGCCGGAGATAAGCTCCTTGCATATGATGTGACGAGTCTTTCGCTCTCGGTTGAGATGAAGCAGCTTGAGATACAGAGTCTTGAGAACCAGCTTGCATCGGAAAAGCAGAAGCTTGACAAGCTAAAGAACACTAAACCGGTTGAAAAGCAGCCCGAGACTCCTGTTATACCTGAGCCACAGCCTGACACACAGCCGTCTGCGCCTGATGAACAGCATGATGTGATATCTGATTTGTCAGAGGCCAAAGGAAGCGGTACAGAGGACGATCCTTATGTATTTACATGTACAGAAGCCTCATATGTATCAGGAGAGCTTTTGAATACACTCGCTGATAAAAGCGCTGTAGCACGGTTTGTAATAGGAGATGCGAATGCACCTGATATGGAGCTTATCGTAAGAGGAGATAGGCTTGGCGGCTATGATGAAAGCGATGAGATAAAGCTTTTCCTTGCAGGCACAACTACAGCAGGAGATGCGTCTGATGATACAGCAGGAAGTGAGTCGTCAGATACCAAAACAGCCAGTGCCACAGAACAGACCGCACAGACAGAAGCTGATAACGCGGCAGAAGAAAAGACATACACTGCAGATGAGCTTAAGGATGCCATAAAGGAGCAGACCAGAAGTGTTGCCGATGTTGATTTACAAAAGAGAATTGCACAGGCTGATTTAAAGGAGCTTCAGAGCGAGCTTGAGGATGGCGTGGTATATGCAAAGAAGGATGGAATTGTGACAACAGTCTGTGATCCTGCCAATCCACCGAAGGACGGTACACCTTTCCTGCAGCTTTCGGGAGCATCGGGACTGTATATCAGCGGAACAATCGGTGAGCTGGATCTGGATACGGTAAAAATAGGACAGAGCGTATCAGCAGTCAACTACATGACAGGTGATACCTATGAGGGCACGATATCCGAGATAAGCAATGTGCCGTCAGACAGCGTAAACTATTATGGAGACAGCAATCCAAACTCCTCATTCTATGAGTACACCGCGTACATTGAGAATCCGCAGAATCTCAAAAAGGGCGATTCACTTGAGTTGACCATAGATACATCATCGGAGGGCTCTGACAGCGGACTATATATCGACAAGTCATATGTCAGAACAGAGAACGGACAGTCATATATATACAAGGATGACAACGGAAAGCTCAAAAAGCAGTCTGTCAAAACAGGCAAGTCGCTCTGGGGCTCATATGTGGAGATAAAGTCAGGTCTGACAAATGATGACTATATCGCATTCCCGTATGGAGTCAGGGAGGGCGAGAAAACCAAGGTGTCGGAAGATGGTATGTATTAGTTTAGCAGGGAGGATTAAAGATGCTTGAAAATATTAGATTGTCCTTTAGGGGAATCTGGTCACATAAGATGCGTTCGTTTCTGACCATGCTTGGAATCATCATCGGAATTGCAGCAATTATTGCGATTGTTTCCACAATTCAGGGCACAAACGAACAGATAGAAAAGAACCTCATAGGTTCGGGAAGTAATAACGTAAAGGTCACACTGCAGAAGGATGGCTATGATATGGATTTATCATATGAAACGGCGCCGGCGGGAGTGACTGAGGTATCGGCTGCCACACTTGACAGCATAAAGGAGCTCGACCATGTGAAAAATGCAGCTCTTTACCGTACAAGACAGGCTTCTAATGCAGTCTATTATCTGAACACGGCGCTTTCGGGCGGCAATATAACATGTGTCGATGACGGATATTTCGATACTGCAAGCTATGTAGTCATGAAGGGCAGAGGCTTCTCAAAGAATGACTATGCAAATGCACGCAGGGTGGCTCTTATTGATGAGAGCGTGGAGAGCAGCCTGTTTTCAGGAGAGAGCGCACTCGGCAAGACAGTAGAGATACAGGGATATCCGTTTACAGTAGTCGGTGTAGTCACGGAAAAGGACAGCTATGACCTGGTAATAAACTCAATGGATGATTACTATATGTATGCCCATGATGACAGCCAGGGCAATGTATTTGTGCCAAGCGGAACATGGCCGGTTATATTTGGTTATGATGAGCCGCAGAACCTTTTGCTTAAGGCAGACAGCACGGATACCATGGCTACAGTGGGAAAGGCTGCTGAGGAGATACTTAACAGTAATTTAAATGTCACAGACGGCTCTGATGTGACCTACAAGGCACAGGATTTACAGGAGCAGGCAAAGCAGATACAGCAGCTCAGCCAGTCAACCAATATGATGCTTATATGGATAGCCGGAATATCACTGCTCGTAGGTGGTATCGGTGTCATGAATATCATGCTTGTGTCAGTCACAGAGCGTACCTCAGAGATAGGACTTAAAAAAGCAATCGGAGCAGGAAAGGGAGCAATACTTGGACAGTTCCTCACAGAGGCAGTTGTGCTCACAAGTCTTGGAGGCATAGTCGGAGTGCTGGTCGGAGTGATACTCTCTAAGGTCATCTCAATGCTAAACGGCACGCCGACAGCGATAAGTCCGGCAGCAGCTATACTTGCGGTGCTTTTTTCCATGGCAATCGGAATCATATTCGGTATGCTTCCATCATACAAGGCAGCGAACCTGAACCCTATTGACGCATTGCGCCATGAGTAATTCTTATTGAAATTGCTGCTATTGTGAAAAAAATAACAATTCTTTGTATTTTGATGAATACAAGGGTAGAAAAAGTTTAAAAAATTTTGTAAAATGTTCCTAGTAGATAAATACTAGGAGCATTTTTTTAGAGGAATCAGCTCATGTGATATGGGAAGTGTCACATGATGTAATGATTCTTCTAAGTATGTAAATCATTAGGTAACAATATACATTAATTTTAAGGAAAAGGAGATAATATGTACGCTGACGAAAACGTAATCAAAATCAAACATGCAGTTTTGCTTGAGGTCGCAAAGGCTGCATTTGCAGGTAACCTCGATGAGATCAGAGATGACATCCCATTCACACTGATTCCGGGACCGACACCTCAGTTCCGTTGCTGTATCTACAAGGAGAGAGAGATCATCCGTCAACGTGTCAGACTTGCAGAGGGTAAAGCACCAAGCGCAAACGATGACGGCAATATCATCCAGGTAATCAGCTCAGCATGTGAGGATTGTCCGATTTCAAGCTACACAGTTACTGAGAACTGTCAGAACTGTCTTGGCAAGGCTTGTATCAATGCATGTAAGTTTGGAGCAATCGAGGCAGGACGTCTCCGCTCACATATCGACCCACAGAAGTGTAAGGAGTGTGGACGCTGTGCACAGGCATGTCCTTACAACGCTATCGCTCATTTAAAGAGACCATGTAAGTTCTCTTGTCCTGTAAACGCCATTACATACAATGAGTACGGTATTTCAGTGATTGATGAGAGCAAATGTATCAGATGTGGTAAGTGTATCCACAGCTGTCCATTCGGAGCTATCGGATCAAAGACATACATCGTAGATGTAATCGATGCAATCAAGTCAGAGAACAAGCATGTATACGCTATGGTTGCACCTGCAGCAGAGGGACAGTTTGGCGCAAATATCACTATGAACAGCTGGAAGAAAGCTATGCAGGCAGTTGGCTTCAACGGTTTTGTTGAGGTAGCGCTCGGAGGAGATATGACAGCAGCATACGAGGCTGACGAGTGGCTTGAGGCATACGAGGCAGGAGAGAAGAAGGTTACATCATGCTGTCCTGGATTTGTAAATATGGTTAGAAAGCACTATCCTGAGCTTGCTGACAAGATTTCTACAACTGTTTCACCTATGTGTGCAGTTTCAAGAATGATAAAGGCAAAGGACCCTGATGCAGTTACAGTATTCATCGGACCATGTGTTGCCAAGAAGTCAGAGGTACATGATCAGAAGATAGAGGGCAATGCAGATTATGTACTTACCTTCAGCGAGATTCGTGCTATTATGAAGGCAAAGGGAGTACAGCTTGAGGCTGATGATACCTCATATCAGGAGGGCTCAGTATTCGGTAAGCGTTTCGCAAACTCAGGCGGAGTTACAGCAGCCGTAATCGAGAGCATGAAGGAAAAAGGCGAGGATGTTGATTGTAAGGTTTGCAAGGCAAACGGAGCAGCAGAGTGTAAGAAGGCACTTCTCCTCATGAAGGCAGGCAAGCTTCCTGAGAACTTCATTGAGGGAATGGCATGTGAGGGCGGCTGCGTAGGCGGACCAAGCTCATACAATGACATGGTGACTACCAAGAAGTTCCGTGATGATCTCTTAAGCAGAGCAGATGACAGAAAGATTCGTGACAACATCGCCAACTACCATATGGAGACATTTGAGATGCACCGTAAGGAGCAGTAATAAAATGATTGTTACAGCATAAGCTTTTTAAATCCCCCGACTTGTTCGGGGGATTTTTGTGATTGCGAATATCTGCAAAAAGATATGTGGTTAGTCATATTGAGAACTGAATAGTAACAAATATATTAAATAAATTAATTACTTATTAAGACTGCACCGGAGGTATTCATGATAAAGAAACAATTGTAACATAAATGAAATATATGAAGCCAACATTAAGAAATTCTCAAGGAATTTGCAGTAGCAAAAAAGATTGTTTAACGCTATAATAGATACTGCTTGAAATAATATTATCAGGTTTGAGTAATAATATAGAGAGAATAATTATAAAATGCTAAAGAGGATTGGAAAAATGGACAAAAATAAAAAGATGATTATCGGCATACTTACGGCTGCAATAGTTCTGGTGGTGGCGTTTATAGTGTATATCACATGCTTTGATTCACATATTGAGTTCAGCAGCAAGTTCAAAAACGGTATTACTGTTGAGTATGGCAAAAAGTTTGAGGTACCAAAAATCAAGGCGTATGTCAGAGGCAGGCTTATAAACCGAAAGGGAAAAGAGATAAAATGCACTATAGACAGTAATGTCGATGCGACAAAGACAGGTTCATACGAGATAAAGGTAACTGCTCAATACGGTAAAAAAACTGCGACACAGACAATCAAGGTTGAGGTGAGGGATAAGAAGGCTCCGGAGATTACATTAAATGGCGATGCAGAGATGACTGTAGAGGCAGGCAGTAAGTTCAGTGACCCGGGATATACGGCAACAGACAACTATGATGGGGATCTGACAGACAAGGTATCAGTCACAGGAGCTGTCGATACTTCAAAGCCGGGAGACTATGAGATAAAGTACAGTGTCGCTGACTCGTCAAAGAATGAGAGCGAGGTCAAAAGGACTGTGCATGTCACAGATACCACTGCACCGCAGATAAAGCTTTCGGGTGATGATTTTATGTCAGTTAAAAAGGGTGATAAGTACAGTGATCCGGGATATACGGCAACAGACAATTGTGACGGAGACATTACAGACAGTGTCAAGGTATCAGGAGATAAGGTAGATAAGGATAAGGCAGGAAAGTATACTGTGACATATGAGGTCTCAGATTCATCAGGCAATAAGGCTACAGCTACAAGAGTGGTCAGTGTGTATGATCCGGCTGCCACGGCAGACACAGTAAATCCGGGCAACAAGATTATTTATCTGACCTTTGACGATGGTCCCGGAAAGTATACACAGGGGCTATTAGATGTGCTTGATAAATACAATGTAAAGGCCACCTTCTTTGTTACAAATACACATCCTGACTATCAGAACATGATAGCAGAGGAGGCAAAGAGAGGACATACAGTGGCTATCCACTCTGCCAGCCACAAATACAACCAGATATATACAAGTGAGCAGGCATTTTTTGATGACCTTGAGCAGATGAACAGTATCATAAAGGCACAGACAGGAAATGATGCGTCAATCATCAGATTCCCGGGTGGCTCATCAAATACTGTAAGTAAGGATTATTGTCCGGGCATTATGACACAGCTCGTAAATGATGTGACAGCAAGAGGGCTTTTATACTGTGACTGGAATGTATCGAGCGGAGATGCAAACAGCAAGCCAATCAGCACGGAACAGGTAGTGCAGAATGTCATTTCAGGAGTACAGAGCCACAACGTATCAGTTGTATTGCAGCACGACATAAAGGATTTCAGTGTCAATGCGGTCGAGCAGATCATACAGTGGGGACAGGCGAATGGTTACACATTTTTACCACTCACCACAAGCTCACCGATGTCTCATCATCGTGTAAACAACTAAAATCATTCAAATAAAAAAGCGCAAAAAAGAAGGGGCTGCCCACTTGTATCAGACAGTCCCCTTTTGATGAGAGAAGTAATATGCGAAAAAGACCATGTCCTTCGATTTCTGATGGAATGCAGATGGAAATTCGTTGGAGAAAAATGTGAGCATTTCTTCCAGCTAAATGTTTGCATCGGATTCCGTGTCTCTTCCACGTTTGGACAATCCGACGGGTGCATGTCCGACACACCGGAGACAATGGGCGGACTTTCTGGTGTCCCTAATGGCACCTCTTCACAGACAATATAAAACCGCGCGAACCGAACTCGCCGGCATCTGCTATTGAAAATAGGGCAGATGCCGACTCAAACAGCGGCTTCGCGCGGTTATGTTTTGTTCAGAGGTGCCATAAGGGACACACACAAAAGTCCTACAAATTGTCTTCCGGGATGCGGACATGACCCGCGGAGTGCTCCAAACTTGGAAAAACACGGATCATCGAAGATGCAAACATTCGGCTGGTTAGAAATGCCACATTTTTTGAATCGAATTTTCATCTGCATTTCCATCTATTATACATGCAAACTCATCGCCTCCAATACGGAATGCATAATCAGCTGTTCGTATGCTGTTTATAATGCGCTTTCCTACATTACAAAGGACCTCATCTCCGACCGGATGACCATATATATCATTGACCGGCTTGAAAAAATCAAGATCCATAAAAATCATTGCAAATGCTTTTCCTCTCTGGACTCTCATATATACATTGTAGCTGTGAATGCTGAATATTATGATACCTAGCAATGCACAGGTTATCACAATTGTACGGATGTTCTTCTTTTTTATAATCATAAATGTGTTCTCTCCATACCTTAGTACCTACATCGTATCTGTGCTTCGTTCTCTATTCATATCACATATACTTGTATTTCTGGTACTAATTATACAACATATAGTGCCTAAAATCTATACTCTCGGCGCGAAATGTAGTTTTTATGGTGTGAAATGCAGATTGGCAATAAAAAACAAGGGAAAGTATTAAATACTTTCCCTTGTAAAATCTTACATATAGACTTTTAAATTAGAACCTTTGTCTATTTTGCCTGCTCTGCGATAGCAGCCTGTGCAGATAGGTTAATAAACAGGGGTTTTTT